>Ga0065711_1026267_pt1 | contig 83658 bp, 31 predicted proteins | sample Hoacrofraction12_FD_59098 | JGI IMG/M metagenome (GOLD analysis project Ga0065711, IMG submission 59098) | Hoatzin crop microbial communities from Cojedes, Venezuela - Epithelial fraction 12 v2 (version 2) | ecosystem: Host-associated > Birds > Digestive system > Esophagus > Crop | place...
GGAGGCGGCTCCGGGCGTGGCTCGGGGGGCGGCCGCTGCCAGCGGTCCTGGCCGGCACCGCACGCCGGTGGCCAGCGGGCGAGCGGCCGCTCTCTGGCGGCGTTTGTGTGGAGAAGGAACGAATCACTGCATCCCGGGAGGGCTGAGGTGGGAAGGAACCTCCGGAGGTCGTCAGGTCCAGCTCCCGTGCTCAAGCAGGGCCACCCAGAGCCGGTTGCCCGGGACTGTGTCCAGGCGGCTTTGAGTATCTCCACGGATGGAGACTCCACAGCCTCCCTGGGCAACCTGGGCCAGTGCCCAGTCACCTTTACGGTGAAAAAGTTTTTCCTGGTGTTCAGGTGGGGCCTCCTGTGTTTCTGTTTGTGCCTGCCACTTCTGCTCCCTCCCATCAGTGGTCCAGCATCTGGTGAGGAATGAGCCCCACAAGCCACAGGGAGATCCTTCGCCTCTCCTCTACTTCAAGCCAAGCTCTTTGTCTCCAAAGCGCGCCTGCCTCCTGAGCAAGCATGGGTGTATCTTTACTGAATTCACAAGGTTTGCTCGTAGCTACAACACATGGCTTTTATCTTTGATTGGATTTTACTTCAGTATTTTCCTCACACCTATTTCACACTACCTTTCTTTCTCTGTTTATCCAGTACATTAGATTAATGGAGTCTATATCATTTGGCAACCTTCCTCCCAAAGTGACAAGAAACTAAGGCACTGGACATCATTGAAAAGAGGTACAAGCTCCTGTAAAAGTCTTTTGCAGTGTCAGTAACTTCTTCCCCCATGACAGCGCAAAAGTGGTATCAAACCTTGCACATGGCTGTTGTCTTCTTTCTGGCCCTTTAAACAGTAAATGTGGTAATTTTTTTCCAGTTTTCTTTCAAAGGAACTTTCTCTCTGAATCTCCAAAAATAATGGTGAGCGATATTTAGGGTTTGATCTCATAAGCTTTGCAGACAGAATGCCAGGTTGAAGCCGACTGAAACTCTCCATGAAGAACATGCATAGAGTCACACCCCTGGAGCATGTTTCAGTGAGTTGATGTTTGGAAAGGAATATTTGTGCCCACATAATAATAAGCAATTATAAACAGCCAACACTATTACTCTCATGCTTTGCTAAGGAATGAAAACTAATCAGAACTTAAGCATTCAGGGATGGAACCCATCATCACTCAATCTGCAGGGAAACAGTGAGTTTTGACAACTATTTTTACAATATGCACAATATTTTCATTTCTAGATAACTATAATCTAGCGTTCCTAATACAATGCATTTCATGTGACACCATAGCCACTTATTTCAGAACGACATAAATCCTCTTTTCCTCTGCACTAGCTGTAGCGGCTTTGACATATTTCAGACATCTCGTTCAGGCCACACTCCAAAACGTGTGTTTAGTTTGCCATTTTACGTAAGTCCGTGTTTCTCTGGCTGCGTGCCAAAGGTTGTCACCTTCCAACGTATCTGTGACTCTTTGCTGGTGATCAAGAAGGTGAGCTGCCAAGGCAGACAGACACCTCGCTCGTGTGCCGCAGGCAGGCCGGTGGGCAGGCCGTGATCACAGAGCCCTGCTGAGCCACTCCAGGTTGAGATGGGCCCTGGTCAGCCTGCGACAGCTCTTGCACTTCCTCTAAAATCACCCTGTGCATTTGTGCCAGCGCTACGTCACGTCGAAGCACATTCAAACTGCAGAGTGAACTCCTTCTGTTTACAGTTTACTTTAAAAAGGTGTTAGTAAAGACTATAGAGCAAACAGGTCTAAAACAATTTATAATGATAATGATAGTAATAATAATAAATCTCTAATATAGAATCATCATGTAATTGGTAAAAACCAATAAAATGTGTTGAAGTAAGTGCTAAAGATATCTTTAAAATACCTGGTGACTGTAGGATTTTCTATCTATAAACACTAAAGCAGACAAAGTAACTTCCTTCAACATCTTTATCAGTGTAAGATATGGCAGAACAGTAAATGTCTGTGGCTTGATGAAACAAGAATTCATGACTGCTTTTGAGAAGGTGGATGCGAAAAAAAAAAGTTAATGTTCATTACATTTCAGCTGAACAACCAATAACTTGAATAACTCTGAAAAAGATGTTGAGGATGCAGAGAAAGGCAAAACAACAGTTGGACAACTTGGAGATAGGTACCACAATACAGGCAAACTGTAGGATACGTATTCAAAGAAGAGCAACTGATTTGTAACGTCTGTTTAATCTACTTTCACTCCCATTTGTAAATACTCCTTTTGTAAATACTGCCTTTAGAAGTATCCATAGTAGGAGAAATAACACCTGCTTAGGAGCCAACCAGCTTGCAAGCTGTTTGCTCTTGTTTTCCTTCCCAAGTGAGAGGGTAAGCCCCTCCGCTGCGTCCCCCTAAGCTCTGACCTCAGCAGAAGCTGGGAGTCCCGCCCGACACAGCGGCCCCCCGTCCTGCCACGACCTGGCCGTCACAGGGGTGGTCAGCATGTGGTCAGCATGCCGCACGCAGCGAGAGGCTGACGGGGCATTTCGTTGGTGGTGTGTGGCCTCGGTGGGAATTGGGCTGTGCCCTGGGGACTGTGCCACAATGCCAGGGCCCCCACGTCTGCCAGCCCCTCAGCACCGAACAAGACCTAGCAGCCCCAGCGACGATAATGAGTTGATGTTTTTGCTAGTATTGCACAGCATATAAAAAACCCCTCTACTGTCGTTGAGAAAATCAGCTCTACCAAGAAAATCACTTTAAATATTCCACAATCTATAGTCAATTCCAAATTGTCCCAAACAGAAGCTGCGATACAAGGCACCTATTCATTCAGCAAATCTGTGACGAAGCACCGGATCACGGTCCCATCCAGGCTTCCTTAATATGCTCCTCTCTCCTGATTTTCTTTCTTTAAAATAAAGGTTTAAAGGGAAAATTGAAAACAGAGGCAAAGAACTGAGAGAAGAAAGCCATAAATTGTCAGGATTTGGGGATTTGGGGACCTTCTCCTCAAACAGTTGCTAATGATTGCATTGTACAAATAATCTAATTGGCAGCAGTCTGGATACATGCCTTGACTGCAGAAAATGAGATTACTGCCCTGACATTGATAATATCCCCCAGTTGTTTTGCTGATTTTTTTTTTTTAATTTTAACTGCTACTCATTCATTTGTGTCACCAGTTGCAAGTGAATCAAATTCCTATTAAGGGAACTACATCCAAACTTACATCTCAATACTAAATACCAATGCAGAGCATGAGACTCTCACGTATCACATTTCTTTAACATTTTCTGATAGTTTGCTGAAAGAACAGTGTGTTGTAAGAATCCAGGTCAAGCAGAACAAGGTCAAACATCTGCTATAAATGTATGTACTGTCCTGAGGCAATTCTATTTGTAGGGTTGGATAGATTTTCAAATATTTTGGTGGCTCATCTACTGAACTAGGATCACAATTGCTTACTAGTTGTATTCCCTGAAAATTACTAAAAAATGTCATGTAACATGAATTTATGGCACTGGATCTTCAGTGCCAGCCTGCTCTGAATACAGGCAACCAATCATGGGATTCTGGATTTCATATATGTATCTTTCTACATTTATATAGATATAGTATGTATGGTGAAGGGGAAAATTCACACAGGAAAAACTCACACAGGAAAAATTAATATGGAAATTAATATATTCTCCATCTTTTTCCACCTTTAGATGTGACTAGGTGAATTTCAGCGTGTGTTGCAACTAAACACAATTTGTTAGACTTTAAATGGAGATACATAGGAAAAACAATGATTTGATAATGCCTTTCTGAAAACATATTTTTATTACTAGGGGGGAAAAAAAAAGTTTCCTGGCTTCCTATTGCTACTTCTGTGTACTGAACCTGGAGGTCATAATTTCTTGGATTTGAGGAATGCAAAATTATTCATGCATGATTTTTTTATTACTGCCTGTATTATGTGTTGTTTCCTAAAGCCTGCTCCATCTCCTGAATGCAAAATAAAAACACACATTGCCATAAAGGGGTTCTTAAGGCCTTGCGCACATTTTGGAGAGGATTCTTCAGTGCAGACACTATGGAAAGGTGATGTAAAGTTTCTGAACACCCCTTTTTAATCCTGCAATTCAGGAAGGTCTTCTGGGAGTGGGACCGGAAAGGACTTATTGCCCGTTTCTTCGTCGCCTTTTCTGCTGTTCTGTCAATCATTGCTCACAGATTTATCTTCTACGGAAGAGATTTGGTTTTATCACGGCTGTCTTCAGAAAAGACAGTGCAGCTGCCTAGCTTTTTATACACATTAATTATCTTTAACTTGCACTACACCTATCAGCTATTAGGCATAAGATATTACAAGTGTAATTCAACCTCTTTAATGACTTTACACCCAAAGACTTCATCACTTAGGAAAAATCTTTGTGCAACGTCAGCTACAAGAAGGGCGAATGGCTTCTGCTTACAGCATGAGGGACAGTCCCCCACAGCTCCCACTGAGGTGCAATCCAGACCATGTTTTATTTGACTGAGTTTTGTCCTCCTCTCATACCCTCAGCCTTCACTAAGCAGAGACAGCCAATGCACTTCAACAGAGAAGAAACACTTGATAAACATCAGAAAAAGAGTTAACTGAATTATCGCCTCCTCCAAAAAAATAACCCAGTTTGAAAACTCAGCACCTAACTAATTCTGGGAAGACAGAAAAGGGAAAATAAGTATCAGTTTTAACCGGAGGAAATGTTATTCTCCAAATACGTTATTATTCAAGGAATTTCCAGTAGTTTGTCCAGGTTAAGTATTGCTGGGATGTAAGACTGCAATTATTACTGAATTAAACTTTTTCTTTTTTTTTTTCCTTTTTTTTTGAAAAGCTATAACAATACACTGAAGAGATCATTAAAAGTCATGGAGAATGCAGCCACTCTTTTCCATCTGCTTACGTGATAACAGTAAATTTTTGCATTCTTCCAGTTCTTTTGGCATTTTCTACTGTAAGGTCAACTCCACCTCAAAAATCAAGCTAGGTACACAGTACAGATTTCTACCAAAATAGCTTTGCTGACTGACACAGCTGTTCTGGGAGAATTCCCTAGTTGTTAGTGCAAGTGCAGTTATATCAGCAAAACAGGATTCTCCTAGAACTGCTTGTTTTGCGTGCCCGCATTTGGACTCATTTGCTCGTACCCGATTCCAGTATTCCTACACTGGAAAAGTGCTCCCACTGTTCCCATCGCCTTAACAGCCTGTGCCAGTGGAACTCTACTCGTAAGCAGTTTAGCCCTTCTAAGGATCATTCCAAAGTCTTGCACATTTTCAGAGGATGCAGATTTGAAGAGCTGAAACAAAATTGCTTTTTTTATGTCTCTTCCAAAACCACAGATTTCAATTTCTGAAAATGAAATTGGGAAATTTTAACATAAAAAATGTTTTCAAAGGTGGAAATGCAAAAATGCAAAAAAGATTTGTCTTCCTGGAAACATAGGATGCTCTCAGATCTGTGGAGATACCAGTTTTAGTTTCTTAAGCAACATAGTAGGATTGCTTATCCAGCAGTTGGCATTCTCTTCTGTATTATGCATTCCTTAATGAACTTTAAATAAATCTGCAAAAATAAGCCCCTCTTTCACTTTAATGCTAATATTAGTCACATATGAAAGCTGTCTGTTCTTATTTAAATGAAATATTTTTAACTTTTCACACCAATGTTTACGATAAAACCACAAAACCAAAATAAAGTCATAATTTTTCTAAATAACAAAGGGGGTTGTTAATGGGCTAGCATGCAGCAATGCAGTGTAGCTAGCTCACAAGTAACTAAGAGGTCAGAACTGGAGCAGAAGACCTTTACATGGCTGAGTATTTCTATTTTGATTAAAATAATTTCACACCATCCTGATCACAAGGCAATCTGCAAACCACAAGGTGTCTTAGACCTCAGCAGAATATATTAATTAATAATACTTCAGCAGGGTGAGAAACAAGGAGAACAGAAATAAAAATGTACTTGCTCTTTTAAGGAAAATGTGTTTTTGAGAAAGAAACTCACAGGAAACAATATCAAGCTGTAAAAAATCTAAAACCAAGTGGTGGTTTTTTTTTTTAAATGCCTACTTGGAAGTTGTCTGCTGTCTCCAGATCCCAATCCACCTTTTTTTTCTCTGAGGGTATTCTTTATAATTCATCAGACCCATCAGCTTCAAAACAAACTGTAGTTATTCACGTATACTCTCAAATCTTATTATTTCAACTGCCTGTTACTCTGCTGGAGGTTTTCAAAATGTCTTAGACAAGGGCAGTGTAATTAGTTTGTAAAGCTGTAATTTCATGAAACATGTTTTGTTCCCCTGTACAATTCAGTCTTCGGTACAGGAGGGACAAAATCAGTACAGAGCTACTGGCCCTTGAGCAGCCCATGGAGCGCACTGCACTACGCAGCGAATGCACCCAGTCAACGCACCTGTGTTGATGCAGCACTCTGCTGATGTTACTTTAGAAGATATGCTGTGGAAAAGCACCCTATGGTCTTTGTATTTTTGCAGAAAAAAATACAAAAAGCCCCCTGCTGAGACAAAATTTGTTTTGCAAACAACACGTGAAAAGGACAGGTGACAACAACAGGCTGGAAAGCAAGGTGCTTGCCTGCCACGCACTGTTCTCTGCACTCAAAGACTGCCATGTCTAGAGAGCACATAGGACATTGCCACTACAATGCAGGTCTGGTTTGGTATGTCTGCTGCATAAGAATATTACATTATCATCGAGCGGTGAAAGCTTTGCCGAGTCCAAATGTCAGCACTGCAAAGCGACAGTTGCCTTCCAAGTCTGTAACGTAATTTTGACATAGCCTGCAGAAGGTTAATGTGTGTTAAGCGGGGATGGTTTTGCAAAGTTCTGTGCCTATTAGGTTCTCTGTTTTTCTTGAGACCACAGTCTTTACTTGGAAAACGCTATATTGGAACGCTATATTTATTGGAAATGCTATGTGCCATAGCCTTGTGCATTATTTCAGTGCAAAACAACAAAATAGCGGTTTTCTGAGGCTTCTTCTGCTATGCAAAGCCCTGCAGAGTCTTGTCACATGGTAAATCATGCTCTTTCAAATTGCCTGCACTGTGTAGTCCACAGGTAACCAGCTCCACTCCAGCCTGGCTTCCACTTATAGCCTTGTGGTTAGTGCTGCCTGGTAGGTGGGGATCTCTGAATGCCTGAAAGTGCCAGAACGTCAGCAGAAGCCACACCATTTTAATAAGGACACGAATTTCACTTCTTACAGGTGAAAATATATGTAGTGTGAATACTTTCAATCTTAACGGGGATTTTACAAGGGGACCATATTTAGAGAATACAGTTCACTAATGAAACACGTTAATTTTGATGGTCAGCTCTAAATTCACTGACTAGAATCTGAGTCAGTTGGTGTGCACTGGGATTCATCTATAAATAACAGTAAAAAATGCTGTCCGAGCAAAGTCTAAATGACCAAGAGGAAAGACATATCTTTGTATCTACTGGTGTCATGTTTAACTGACAAAATCACAAATTTTTGTCTTATTTTCTGAATTTTCACACTGTTCGTATTGCTGGCAGAGGAATGTGTGGTGGTGTCGTTACACTGCTCTCATTTCTGTGGTGTTTGAGTCATAGCAGTGTCTCTTCAGCCATGATCATGCAACCACATGAATCCCAAAGTCCCATTGCTGATGAAAAGCAATTTTATTTTTCTCTTTCATATGTTTTTATTCTGGTAATCTGCAGCTATGTCTACAGGAATAAACAGAATACCAAGACACATTCTGATGCATGGGAACTGGATCATTTCACTGCTACATTTTTAGAAGAGTCTCTATCACAGTATCAGCCTGAAGTTCTAGCACTCCTCTGACAAAGTCCTGGTTCAGGAGTTAAAATGGGCCAGAAACCACTTCCAAAAGGCCGTTTTGGAGGGTAGGGGAGTATCACAGTATCGATTTGGGTAACTCTGTGCCAGCTGGACTTAGCGCCAGAGAACAACCCTGTGTGATCTAATGCTGCAAAACAGAGGAAACCTATGTCTCTCAGATATGACACTGCTACAGATCTAAAACTGCCAGGCAGGAATTGGATTGCAGGTACAAAATATGAAGTCAGCTTGCCAAACAACTTATTTGGCTTCAGAGTCACTGTGCTACAAATAACTTCTGAAATAAGTTAGCTGTTTGAAAGCCAGTTAGCCATGCTATCGCTATATTGAGTTCAAATGTGATTCAAAACATCGTATGTGAAGTTTCAATTGGTGTGTATAACCTGGAACTCTTAGGAACTTTTCACACATGTAGTATTACATGTAAGGCCTCACTGCGTATCTTTTCACAATTTCATATTATGGGACTGAGAATAACAGAAAACTGTAAAATTCCATAGACTAGTATGCTATTGCTACTTTTACAGTTATTATGACTGCTAGTAGTAATAGTAGTAGTAGTAGTAATAGCATTAATACTAGCTAATATTGATTGCAGACCACATGTGCTGATATAAATTTGGCTCCATGCATGTCCTGTGTCTGATCCTGCAAAATGCTGAGCAACTTCAGCTTCTTTATCTACATTGGCCTTTAAGAAATAACATTTACTTCTCCAGCTAGTAAGGTGTCCCATCCAACATGATCTAAAAATATCATCAAACACAGAGAATGTCTAAAAATAGTGTAGAATGATGTCACAAAGGTACAATTTGCAATAAGCTACAATGAAATAATTTAAAATATTTATATAGCAAAAGCATAGAACCATGGAACCACAGAACCATAGAATGGTTCGGGTCAGAACGGTCCTTTAAAGATCATCTAGTCCAACCACCCTGCCATTGGCAGGGACATTTTTCATAGATCAGGTTGCTCAAAGATCCGTCCAACCTGACTTTGAACAGTTCCATGGATGGGGCATCCCTAACCTCTCTGGGCAGCCTGTTCCAGTGCCTCACCACCCTCATAAAAAAAAATTTCTTCCTTATATCTAATCTGAATCTATCCTCTTTTAGTTTGAAACTGTTATCCCTTGTCCTATCACTACAGACCCTAGTAAAAAGTCTTTCTCCATCTTTCTTATAAGCCTCCTCTTAGTATTAAAAGGCCACTAGAAGGTCTTCACTTGTCCAACAGCCCCAACTCTTTCAGCCTTTCTGCAGAGGTGTCCCAACCCTCTGATCACTTCGGTGGCCCTCTTCCATGAAAACAAACATTTTCGTAGCTCTCCTGCCGTGCACCGTATCTTCTTGTATACACGTTTTCTTTAAGTTATAACTGTGTTTTTCAGACATGCCCAATTCCAGGTCTAAATTCTTACCGCAATAAAGAGAAAATATTAGGTGGAATAGCTACTTCTTCTGTTTCTAAATTAATGCACATAGAACCAAAACATACCACTAATTGATAGAATGATTAGATAGAGACAAATAATACCAATCATTGATACCAATCATATGAATCATACCAATCATTCATCACATAATTCGGGCACTATTGACTGAAATGAATGCAGCAATCTGAACGTTAAATGCAGGACTACAATAGCGCATAGTACATTGCCACGGCAGCTGACAGATCCAGGAGCTGTTACGCCGGGTTGCAGGGTATGTTGGGCTGCATGGATTACCTCTCCTGTAGCTTGGTTACAAACAGCAAGCAAATAGTGCGATCGGATTGCACATTGCACATCACTGAGCCGTAGAAAAAGACACAAAGTGAAAAGTCCTAGGAAAAGTGCTTTGTGACTGCTAGGGTTTCACGCAGTGTACAGGACTTTAAACATCTCCTTCAAAGTCTTCCACAGATCATGAACTGAATCAAGTCTGCTGAGACGACTGACTCCCCGGTGTTCAAAGACTTGCCACCCTTTCAACACTATACAGGTCCTCTTAAATCTTTAGAAGAATCACTTTAGAGGAAATATTTATTAAATTGTGATAGAAATGTACGTATATCCAGAGAGGCAAATACCTTCAAAATATTTTTCCAACTGCAGTTTACTAATAACATCAAAAGAAATCCCTGGAGTCATAAAGTGCCTAGACATGGGCTGCTTCTAAATGAAACTGGGTGTGTGCAAAAGCATGTCTAGACATCACTTTACTTCAGCTACTGGAGCAGTTCTGATGTCTTAAAAATACACACTGAGCACACAGCTCATGCATGTATGAGTACTCGTCGTTCACATAAACTATTAAAACAGCACATTCATGCACTAACCAACTTTCCAAAGGTCCCTCAGATATGTAGTTCAATATCTTTCAGGTATAATTTAGGCTGTCTCCAAAAGTGTAAATTTCTGAAAATAAAAGAGGTAGGAGAGATATCATTGATGTCAGCCCCACACCGCTTTTGTTCATCTGCAAAACCACCCGTGAGCATGGGTCTGCGAACAATGTTCACAATTTCGATCAGTTTTCCTAGGATTATGCTATATTTGCTGCTGGTATTCTGTATTTCAAACTGTTGGTCTTTTAGTTTCAGCTGGCTACTTTTTGTTGTCACGCTTAGTCAACATTTGTATAATGATAATGCTAGAAGACCGATATAAGCTTGGACCTGAATATAGAAGACATGGTATGAACTCATAATTTGAGATTTTGCTCAAAAGAGCTTTCAGATTGAAAGGCACAGCAGAGAAAAATCACAGGCTGCAGAACAGAAAGAAATGGCACCAAATTTACACCATCCTCAGTGAGCCGGCAGCAAAAACTTCATGCCATCTGGATAACCTCCATCAGCATACTATATTGCAAATATATTAACAAAAAACATCCTACTAATCTTTGCCCACCTATATATATTAAGAGAAAATTTGTATCAATTTTCGTTTCACTAGTGTAATTTCAGACTGGCTTACTGAGGACTATGATTTCCTCAGCAGAAGGGAAAGTGAAATGTGTGCCTTTTTCTTTATCTGCTTGTGTTAAGACCAGCACTGGTATAATTCTAATAAAGAGTGGTCCGTTTAACAGTACAAAATCCAGTACTTGCATTCTTCCTCAAGGGTCACAGCAGTCCCCACTGCTAGTGGTGACTCATCTGAGTGCACAGGTGTTTCTCTGGGTTAGGGAATAAAAGAGACTCTCTAACTAAAAAGAAAGGAACAAAAAAAAAGATCTGAACAGTTCATGCTCAGTGACATATGGGTTTACTTTTCCTTACAGAGCACAACGGAGCTGGTACTTAAGCCCCAGCTTTGGTACTGGAAACTGCATCAGTGCTGAGTTTGGCCAGGCTGAATAGTTTTGCAGAATATGTCACTTGTTTGTCTGGAGTCAGGTCAGGTATTTGTGACCCTGCTGTGCTGTGTGGCACTGACACACACCAAGATTTATCTAATTTCTCTTCTGTGTATTGAAAGTAGGGGTCTAGTTTAAGCCAGCTGCCTCAGCTCCCTCTGTAGTCAATGGAGAAAAATTAGAAAAAATCTGATCGTAGCAGATTGCACTCCCAGAGTACCAACTGTGGCAAATGAATGAATTTTCAGCCCTGGAGAAGTTAACAGCCAATGTTAACTGAAAATAGAAAACCTATGGACTCAATGAGGAACAACATACAGCCACAAAAATAATAGAACCAAAGCTAGAAGATGACAGAATCCCACGTTTTGAACTCAACAGAGTGCAAAGTGGTACAACACTCAAATTCTGCTGACTCACCCACCCGGAAGCCTGTGGGCCAATTTACAGGAGGATCAATCAGGCCGGTTGCCTCCCACCTCCCAGTCCAGACAGAGATGCCTAGCTCTGCTGTGACTGCTCCTTTGTGATAGGCAGTTGTGTGTCTGTCTGTATGCACGTGTGTGTTTATATTTATATATAAAAAACCACACACATATAAAAATGCTGTCTTGTGTTTATTTACACACACTTGTATGTGTATATTTTAAGGGCTTTATACTGCAGAAAGAGTAGGAGTTGATGACGGACTCAAAAAAGCAATATCAGGATGACAGCCCATCTGTTTGGCATATCGCACAGACAATGTATATTTAATTTGAAGTATTCTTATATATAAATGATATGTTAAAAATAACACCCAAAATAATCAAGATAACTTTTTATAAAAAATGTATGATTGCTAAGTCTTTCTCCATAAATTTCAGCTGAATACCACATAAGCTATTTTGCAGAGAAGCTGGGAAACTCTCCCTCCCACTTCTTTTGGAGGGATCTGTCAGGAACTCTGGGTTCTCAGAACCCTAAAACTCAAGCCAATAATTCTTCACTTATTTCTTCCACCCTATGCTGCTCCTTTTGTTTCAGAAACAAAATAAAATAGATACATATTTTGTTAATTAAAATTCTTTTTTTTTTCCCTGTATGAATACTGGCTATTGTTGCTTTCTATAATAATCTTTTGTGGATTTAACAAATGTCAGACTTTCATCAGGATTCTGCACCAGCATTCTTGTTTAGAGAGCTCTACAAAATTCAATTCGAATAGAAGCAACCCACTAATGCAAATGAGTTATTTGAATATATTTTTTTTACATCTGCCTATTATGTAGTGCATCAAAGATAGTTGACTCTTGTCTTAATTTTACAATGTGGTCCTTTAGTTAATGTTTTAATATAGTTCAGTTAATAAACTTCGGATTTTCTCTATATGCTACCCTCATTCACTCCCACCATGTTTAATAATCTTAATATCTTTGTGTTTAGTTTGGGGAATATCTTTAGATTCAGGGTCATTTAATATATACATAAGTTCAGTCCTGTAGACATGAAAAAGAGGAAAAATGTTCTCTAAGCACAAATGTGACAAATGACCATATGAGAACAGTTTTTTCCTTTAAATATTTAGAGAATGTTTTAAATTTGAATTTTAACCTTCTTTTACTCTGTGTGAGGTGATATATAACAGAAAGGTACAGACAGCACAGTTAAACTGTTGGTGCCAACGTCTGACATGAGGCCACCTCCTGGCTTTGCTTACGTCTGCGCAAATATGTAGTTACTCCATGAACGTCTAGATTAACATGAAATTTGAGGTTTCATATGTCAGATAAGCATAGAAATCAGCTCTGGGTGCTAGAACTCAGGGACCTATGCCTCTTTCAGTATACAAATTTTGACTGAGGTTCTATGCTTGCTTTGTGTTGCATCCAGCAGGACTGAGGTGTATCAGATTATCCCATTTCAAGTTGATGTATGATTGACACAGAGAATTATATACTTGGACCATTTTACTGTCATATGACAAAATAAAACTACAGAGAAAAATGGGAAATCTTTTTAGACTTCCTAACTAGTAAAGTCTTTGAAGATAGGTAAAATTTCACGACAGGATTGAAGGTAAATTAGTGGCTAAAATGTTGGCAAACAGGTAATGAGATCCATCACAGGAAGCCAGCAACCAGGCCTGAAGAGAGAGCTGAAATGTTAGATGAAGATTATATATAAATGAATGACAAAATAAGAGCAATTGCTTCTTAGGCATACACTGAGAGATGACAGAGTCAAAGATATATATGTTTAACTAGAAAACACCTTGATCTGGGATTTGATGCAAATCGTGAAATTAATTTTTAGATGGGACTAGGAGAAATCACTGATCGTCACTGCCAAATTTCAACTGGAATGGAAGAAACCTCCCTTTCATGCAGTTCAGGTGACCCAGACGAGACTGCGCTAGAAGAACGACCGTAGCCAAGTACCCAGTAAAATCTTTGGCCCTAGTCACATAAAGGAACCAATAGACACGATCCCTAATGCCTGCAGAGTCCTGGTGATACCAATGGAAGTCTGCAGGGACATAAAGGCTCTCGGACTGCCATTTGCAAGATCCACACCCTAGGCACAGGATTTTTGACACAGGCAACTACACAAACAGGCCAGCTGGAAGACAAAGAATGGGTGCAGCAGTTCTCCTTTTGAATTCAGTATGAGCAAGGGTGGGCTTTCTTATAGAAGAGAAACGATTTGAAACAGGAAAAGCTAGTTGTGAAAGGGAACTTCAGTAATCATATGAAAATTGTGAGCGCGGGGATATTTGCAATATATAAAGACAGGGGAAAGTAGACAGAGGACACAGACTGGAGCAGCTGCAGAAGATTGTGCTGGGAGTGTTATCTCCTGAGATTTGAGGACAGTGTTAAGTTCGGAACAGACTGAATTTATTCCTTTGAATTGGGTGAAACTGACAGAGAAATGTATCTATTTTTATTACTGTGATTCCATTACAGAGACCACAGAGGTTTTGGTTATACTCTGGACTTCTACCAAATGCCCAGATAACACACATAACCGACATTATAGGAAATTTGACTTGGTTTTCAGCTGACTAAAACGTCAAGTAATGTGGTCATTGCCTTTTCTGCTGCCTTGAGTCCCTACCACATGCTCCCCGAGGTGTGGGGAAGCAGGTCCTTCAAGCTGGTACTCTCTGACCAGCTCTGTCCACCAGCTGAGGTGCACTTATGGGACAGAGACCCAACAACTCCACTGCAAAGCATGACCTCCAGTTGCTGTGAGCAAGTAAAATGGCACAAAAGAGGGGGGCTTTGCTCAAAACCTATGATTTATCAGGTCTGATACCAACAGTCATCAAAAGTGCTTTTGCAGGTGTCCCTTCCCATGGCAGGGGAGTTGGAACCAGATGATCTTTAAGGTCCATTCCAACCCAAACCATTCTATGATTCTATGATTCTATGATTCTATGATTCTATGATTCTATGATTCTATGATTCTATGAATTTCTATTAGCCGGACTAATATTTTCTTTTGTTTGCTTGTGCTTTTTTACTCCAGTGCTACATCTTGGCATTGCATCCAAAGTTACTCCTAGCAAGCTGTTTTATATACACATGAAGGCTGTTTTATATCTTATAGGAGGACATCATAAATTTGATTCACAGTTTTAACTCAAACACAAATTAGCACCCAAAAGCCACTTAAACAGACACATTTAGATTATGAAGACTTACACATTTTGTGTCATAGCTACCTTAAGAACTACCTCTTCCTTTTGTACTTACTCTGCTAGTGAGTATCAGCTGTGCCTAATCTATCAAACAGAAAAGACCCAAGAGCACGGTATTTTTAGAAAAGGATTCTTCACTTTCAAAAGTAATTCTACTTAGAGATCAGAAATCACTGACTTTTAGGGGAGTCTGTGAACCTTTTCTTCTTCCTTACAATTTAAAGTGAAGAAAGGGAAACTAGGAGGGAAGAAATTGTAATTTCTAATCCTATGGAACTCTGAGTAAAAGTAATATTTTAATTTAGACTTTGTAAAAAACTACTGTTAAATATATAATAACTGAAAATTACAAAATAAAACAAATTTTAATTTTTAAAAACAGTGGTATATGAAAAAAATCCTTGATTTCCCAAGAAAAGTAAAAAAAAATTGCTAGGAATCATAAGTAAGTGAATAAATAAAGTTTGCTGTGTGAGATAGACAATAATTAACTGAATTTACAAAGCAACTGCTTTATTAGAGATGATTCTTCAGCCTTATTTTATTTCAGGTTCTGTTTGAATAAAAAATCTGATCTAGTACTTTGATGGGGGAGGCAGTCCAGAACACGTGGCTGGTAGGGACTTCTTGGGTCACTGCAGCTGCAGGTCCCTTGCTGCAGGACTTTTGAATCCATCGAGTTTGAAGAGACTTAACATTTGCAAGTGGGCATACTAGCATCTGTATTTTTTAGACTCTCAGCAAGAGGTAATAGATGCTTTGTGTCAGCTGCTCTGCTTCACTGTATGTCTACAAGAGTGACAAAGGCCCAGTAAGCCTCAGGATCTGATTCTTTGCAACAATCCTGTTTAGGAAGATTAACTAATGAGAATATATGGACCCAACTGCAAAACATTCTTTTCAGTTGCAAGGTGGTGGGAGGAAACAGTTAAATGCAGATTAATTGGGGTAAGAAAGAATGATGCTGATACTAAATATTATTACCATCATAAATACTGAATGTGATGAATCTGGGTAAATGGTCATATGGAAATCAGGTTAGCAGATTTCTGAAGGAGCTTTGGAGTTCAACAGCAAGGAACACATCTGTTCTTCCTTGTGACTGAGATCCTTTTAGTGACCTTTTCTTTAAAAAGCTGCACTCTCAAGACCACATATTTATTATTTAACACTGTATTAAATACTTCTGCAAAATCAAAAGATAAAGTACGTGCTCAGAACCTCTAAATGATGAATGTGAGAGTGGAATGAAGTCACATTCCTGCTCCTTTTATGGTTCTCAAATGTCTGTCTGTACTGGCGATTTATTTTCAGAACAAATAGAAGTAATGTTGTAATTGTCCTTCTATGCTAATGGTTTTGTTATTGTATTAAAAATGTTTGAAAAGGAACACATGGCATTCACTGGCATAAACACTTGTATTGTGAAGTGGCTCCACTCTGCTTATGCCTGCTTCTTTGCAGATATAATTTTCCAGCAGTATGTCTATATTGTATTTCTATTACTGTAAGTTATCACTTTTATGAACAAATACAGTATTGTTTGCTTTCACAAAACAGAAGGAAAGGCAGTAGTTCTCTAAATTATTAAGATTATATTATGTTATTACTTGCGACATAACTTGTTAATTCTGAGCATTTCTGACCAGGTGAAGTAAAATACAATAATGTTTGGAAAGGTATCAAAACATCACCTGTTAATGGCTAGGATAAAACTAAAATGTTATATTTTTTGTATTATAAGACAAAATAGGGTGCACAGATGTATGAGAAAGAAGTTCACTGGCATACTGTTAATGCCCATCAGATGATATGAATGAAGGTTCAACATACATTTAGGAAGTGGGGAGAGCGCCAAGCGTGCAGAAAACCACATTTCTGTCAAAGCAGTCAGGGAGCCAATGACATAACAGAGGAGCAGGCTGGGCAAAAATATTTTAGGTGTTAGGTACACTTTACACATCAGTCATGCACAGGACTAAGCTTTTGATGAAAGCTGTTCCCACTGAGCTCTACCCTGACTGATGGCTTATGTTCTTTTCTCCATCACTGAACAATATCCCTGAAAAAAATTGTTTTCCGAATGTTCCTCTTACCTCCCTTGTTGAATTATAATAATCTACATTTTTTTTTCTGTGAAGTATGGTGCTGTATATGTAAACAGAGTGAGTGAGAGAGAGAACAATCCATTTCTTGTCCCATAATAAACATTCTTAATTTCCCCTCCCTTCTTTCCTGGGGAGGAAACCCTTTGCCCTATTTTGTTTCCTAGCCACTGAAAAGCCCATGTACCCCAAGCCTGAGGACCTGGAATTGTAAAAAAAGAGACCATTTACCTTGTTTATAGGTGTGCAAGATTGTAGTTTGTAGCTAAGCAGAGGAATTTACTCCTAAATGATGTCTAAATAGCTATTAATAATGCACTCCTTGCCATGGTCTAACCACAGTTGTGAAAAAACATAATTTGCTAATTTTTATTCAGTCTAAATGTTATGCGTCTAGCTTTGCTGTCAGAGTAAAAGGAACACGAGTAACTTGATGAGAAACAAAACCGAGTAAGGGTAAGAGGAAGAATCCTGAAGGATGATGAAGTTCAGGACACTGAGGTTAAATTTACAGGGATAAAAAGGGAGAGAGAAAGTCTGTCAGAGCCATAGGTAAGGAATATTATTTAAATTACTGAGCACATGAGGGCATGCTGACAAACAGGAGAAACCAAGATATCCTGGGCTGCCAGAGAGAAGTGCGTATACAGCACAGAACTGTGTCGTGTAGGAATAGAACTTGCCTACTTTTGGGGAAGGGTCTTATTATAAACCAGTGTTTGCCTTAAAAACCACATTGTTTACAATTTTTTATACAACCAAGCCAAGACTAATCTCATTTTCTCTTTTTGCCCAGAGAGCAGCAATATCAAGTCTCAGCTATGCTATGTCGTACTCCTGTCTAGCAAAAATAAGTACTCTGCGCTTATTAAGCTAAGTAAGGATCAATCGTAAACTGCTGATGAAAGTAACAGGGAAAAACATCTCCAGGAATTATCAATGGTGAAGGCTTTCATTTCATTTCATTTCATTCATTATTTCATTTGATCTTCCTTCTTAGGGCTTAGGCTTTTGCATAACAAAGCTTTAGTGCGTTTTCAATCCAGTAAGGAGTAGGTGGGAGTAATAGTCATCACTAAAAAATCATTTCCACACCTGCATGTGAATCTCATGCCTCTCTTCGAGCACTTCTATGGTCTTATTCACTCATGTCTAAAATATATTACATTTTGCACGTGATCTGCGTATGGAGAAGGATCTGAAGCTGTCTCTTGATAGATCTATCTCTTGATAGATTGATCAGATCAACAAAAGACCTTTGTTACTGAAAATTTATTGCAAAATAAATGGAAGAACTAAGACAGTGCAGAAGAACTTGCATGCAAGAGTCACAGAAACTAAGCTGTTGCTTGGCTGCCAGAGAAACTGTCAGTTTAGGCACTGCTCAGTTTGGAAGAAAGGAATGAAGCTGTTAAATCAGTATAGTATCTATTACTTACATAGAAAATATCAGTTTCACCTGGAGAATTACAGAAATCAGATGCAGAGAACTCTATTAATCCAGCCAGCCATTGCCAATGCCAGAGCAAGGATGTTCACTCTCAGATAGCCCACTCAGCAAAGGACCAAAAATCATACTGGTGTGATGCTATTAGTTGCTGTATGTTGCATGAATTACATTTTTTAAAATAACTCAGCGTGTCTACAATATACTATTAATTGTTAGGAAGAAATTAATTTACTAGCTTCATTTACACAGATTTGGCTTTAAATTTGACCGAGCACCCGATTCATGACATAATCCCTCAGAAAAACATAACAAACTTCACGACCAAGCATCCAACCCAATTCATGCACCCAGCTGGCAATTCTCTGCTCAGCCCAGGCTGAGAAGTGAAGATGAAAAAAGCTCCATTTCAGGACTGAAATATACCAGCAATATTAATTATCCTGTCCTGATGCACTGAGACCCCAGCAATGGCCAGTGGTGCAACCTGACATGGTAACTGCAGCCACCGGGTATGAAAGCTAAGTACGAAAGCTAACTTCTAGACATTTCCTAAGGAAAAGGCTCTTAGACATTGATGGTGTCTGCCCATGTGGGCATTCTTTTCTCCTTACTAACTTTTGAACCTATGGAATGTTTGCATTCAAGTCCCACAGTAGACAGAGACTTTAAAGGCATTAGTTTCCTATAGGTTTAATGGAAACAAATGGCTGCTAAGAACTGCAAATCAGTGCTCCTGTAAAGGGGCCTGAGCTCGGGTAGGACTGTGCCAGCCACCATTTACACAGCTTGTCTCCCACTAGCAGGGGACGTGGGAGAGAAATAAAAGAGCTCCAGAGATTCGGGAGACTGGATGAAGAACTGCAGTATGCTGAGTGAAAGAGGTGAGGTTATTGTTGAAAGCAGAGGTGTAGGTGCCAATACCTCTAATATCCGTAGAACAACTGAGGTTAGGAAGAAAACTTAAAATACGTATATAGAAAATACATATATGTGTATATATGTGTAGATTATACACATATATCTTTGACAGAAGTGTGTACATGTCAAACATATTTAAATCAGGCTTACTATCTTTGAGACTGTTGAATTCAATTTTTTTTAAATAATTGGATGTTTTCCCTCTACTTTTTGTTACCAAATTAAAAGAGGTACCTCAAAAATGCACCTTAAAATGCATCTTAAGGTAACATAAAAATCCAGATGAACTTTTAATTCAAAATAAATAGAAAATTTTACACAGCTGGCTTATTTTTGTTTATTGCATTGAAGATGGTCCTGTGAAACTGTAATCTGATTTCCTGTCCCCAACAAAACAGTGATTTTCAATTACTATTTTTGCTTATTACAAACTACAACACTTGTATAACTGTTCAGTATTAAAAGCCAACAGGTGATACACTAACAATAAATAATTACTAGGCCCAAACTGTAGCAGAAAACTAATTTAGGATTACGAGGAACATGGCAGAGGAAAGCATGACACCTAAGAAAAAAAAGGAGTTTCTGTCTGAGTTGCTCACATACTGTGCTTTCTCAGGATTGTCCCAGTCGCTCCAAGCAGTCCTACACAGTTCTTCACAAACACTTTTTTTCTGGCTATATTCCTCCCCAGCTGCTGTTCTTCCTCTGACTCCCTTATTCCTGATTCCCACACTGTAACCTGCAGCCAGCCCCATGCTGTCATTTAGTCCTCTCCTGTGTGTTCCTGCTTCTCCTCCTTTCACTGGTATAATTGTTGAATTTCTCAATACTCCACTTCCCTCACCTCTTGACTCTTTCTCTCACATTAAAGTCTGCCTTGCTGCCTCCCACTGTTGTTCATCCTTGCCAGTCTCTTCCACTTTCAGGCTGTGGTTCGTCTTTGATGAAAATCTTCTCAACAGACTGCCTGCCACCTGCTGCAGATGCTGAGCCCTTCATCCTGGATCTACACTTTTTTACTAGTCAGATATGCCTTGCTACCTTCCTTTGATAGCAATATTAACCTATGATATTAGTATCTTCCTTTCATACTGAATTAAGATCAATGTTTTACGGGCCTCTGTTTTCATAAAAACTGTTTCTTAATATTTTGAATTATCAAATCTTTTTTCTAGAATCTAGAAAATTCATTGGAGGTCACTGTTTTCATGTCTGTTTTCATGTCAAGGCTACTTACTTCCAGTGAGATCCAGAGTCTCTCTGCGCTGGAAACAAAAAAGCCACAGAAAGTGTTCACTTCTTTGGTGTTTAGACACTTGACAGACATGCCATAATGTCAGGATGAGAGGTGGAGAAACAGCAGGAACTGATGGGCTGAAGGTGGAACTGGAAAATGTGGTTAACTCTGCTGAAGGGAAGGAATGCAAATTAGCTACAAAAGGCTAATTAGCTACCTACAAAGTATTTTCAGATGAGAACAGATTTCTTGGTGATATGCCAAAAAATTAAATGGAAATGAAGTTCAAGGGTTTTAATGAGTTTTGCCTGTGTGATCACTGACTGTGATTTCAACCACTGCTATCCTCTCCATACTTACATACATATGTGGAAAAATAAAGAATTATGAAATACAAAGCAATAAAACTCAGAGTAACTAATGTGGAGATAGAGGCTGCAGTAGGATTTATATGCAGGCAAGTATTATGAGCACATTAGTCTGCTATCCACCTTATCCTCCCAAATTTAATTATCTTTGTGGTCTGCTCATTCAAATGTAGATTAAATTAGCCAAGGCATTATAAAACTACAAGGTGTTGTAGAGGGTGCACATAGGCAAATAAATCCTCCATCATGGAGGGGTGACTGCATGAAACTAGTTTTTTCAGGCTGTATTTATAGGACCAAAGTCTACAGGGGCAGGGCACTGACTTGTAACCATCTTCATGATTTCTTAGCCCACTCCCTGTCACTATTTTGACCCAAGCAAGGCAAGTTTGCCCAGAAAGCAGTTCAGGAGACAGCATGGGCATGGGTGGATTCCAATAGATCTTAGGAATTATGCGATCCTGTTCTGAGGAAAGCTTAAGATAGTTTAGCCATATGGACATCAGACAGATCTTGCTCTCAGAACCAGAGACAGACCCTGGTCTTTTTATTTATCTATACAGATGTAACTTTAAGTGGTCATAAAATTGAGAGTCTTAGAGGTCTCTCCAGAAGGAGACCTTCAGATTCCTTTCAATATGTACTGAGTGTCTTCAAAGGCCAGATGAATACAGGATGGCACCAAGGTAAAATGAAATGACAGAAATTTTCTTTCTCAATCCAAGAAAGCTGAGAATATGCAATATGGACACAACTGGCACATGTTTGGTTTCTTCTCCCCCCTGAGAAGACACAAGCATGGTGGCAAAAGCCAAGATCCAGGTTGGGCCATGTGAGAAAATTCATTTCAAAATTGCAAAGAATCCTTTTACCAGTGGGGTTCTGTTCAACAATTCCTATAATCTGCCAACACGCTGCATTAAAGTACTTGCTTAAAGGGAACAGCGAAAGGGGTGCAAGTTAATGACTTCTACTGTGCACTGAGCACTTACAAACCTCTCCATAAGGAAGCTGCTGAGCTGACTGATGTGTTCATTTGCATGCAGCCTGACCTCTGATGGGTAGCTCTTGCTGGCACCTGGCTCTGTCAGTACATTAATGGAATACAAGGAGTCTCTTAGCTTGTGCGCCAGCTGAGAAGTGGTGCTTTTAAAGGTAAATCCTATGGCAGTATGGTCTTCAGCCACTGGCTAGCTGATGGAACAGCACAGTGGACTGTTCTCTCTAGACTTTTATGTACTTCACCTATTTAACCGCAAGTGATTTTCTGTGCTTCCTGGCATTTCTATCCCTTTACTGATGAAGACGTGACTTTGGCTATTGATAAGGTGGTGAAGTCAAACTACAAAGGGTAGTAATGGCAGCAGCGAGACAACAGAAGGTTTTCTCTAGTTCTCATCCTTTAGTGGTCCTAGCAAAGAAAGAGAGCTGAAGAAGAAAACAGGGTTGCTTTTGTGTGAAAAGTGGATTCACATGTCTTCCCTCCCTTTGTGAGGGTCAGTATCCCTCAAATGTACCACTAACTTCAGTGGAACTACTCATATGCTCAACAGCAAACACATGTACTCAGCTAATTTCCAACATTCAGAAATAATATTCAACCTCAAAAATAAAATCAGAATGTCTTTACAACAGGCAAATATTAAAAAGTCTTTCCAAACCTTTTTCTTCCTCCAAATTACACATATTCATACAAAACAATTTTACTTGCATCCTCTGGATGGGAGCTCAATTTTCAGCCAAGTGATGCAACTCATGGTATACAGATCACAGACTGAACAACTTTTCAGTTGTGTACAAATTCCACCAAGGAACCAACTGAAATGACTGCTCTGCAGGTGGGCCTGAGAACAGCAGGGAGCTCGGTAGAACTTGTGAAACAAAGAAGATGTATCTGAGAAAGAGTGACATAACAAGCAAATATAGCTGGTAGCAGGGAGAAGATGTTTCTTGCCTGATTAAAAGAAAAGCCCATTTTGGTGACACACAGGCAATGCTTCTAACCAGACCTTCACATTCAATAGTGGTCCTGGTTTAGTTTTGAAGACCCTTTCAGGATGCGTGAATTTTCACATGATAATGATTCTCATCTGTGAGTTTAAGGTTTCAAAAATACTACCCAATATTGCATACTCTTGAAATGACTGAAAAAGTTAAAACAAACATTAAAAAAGTGATGTCAAAATTATAAAATATTGACATTTAATCAAGTCATAATGTTTTATATGAATGTTTTTTGCAAATAAAGGTACTTGTTATCGATAAAATTCAGAAATCAGTGAGTACATTACTTCAGTTATTAAAGGAAAACAGATCTGTAAAGAATTTTTCTGATGTTCATATATCATAGCATATTTTTATGCTGTATTATAACAACAGAAGAATAATGCCTTGCTAGAACATGTAATTTACAGATTTTAGAACACCTACAATGCATATTTTCTACAAAAATCAGTTTTATTTTGTAAGGGGTTTCTGTGTTAAATTTTCCACTTGATACAGTAGTTAAATACAGCACTGTCTTAATCATGGCAGGTTTCACACAAAATATTAGATTAATTTTACATTTTGAAAAAAAGATCCACCTTATAAAAAACTCAGTAATATTGGTAGCTATTAATTAATTTAGTTAATCACAGGGAAGTAATTTTTCCTTCACAGTACAAATTTGTTCTCAACAGGTCTTACTGAAGCAAATAGTGACAAGAAGAGTACTTATTACTGTGAATATTTTCAATTAAGACTCAATGTGATTTCACAGACTGAGCTAAAAATAGTTTTTGCTGGCACCAAATTCTACCTAGACAACGGCAAAACCGAAGTATTAGAGTATGACAGTTACAAAACTGGATAAAATCTGAATCTAACTTTTGGAGCAGAGTTTTAATTCATGTAAGATAGCATACACAGTTTAACATTTCATATCGTAATGAAAATGTCCTGACAGTAAAAAAATTCAATGTAATTCACACAAACATTTTCAAGCATAGGAAAAACTCCTAAAAATAGGTATAAAAAGTCAGAGCTTCTCCTGATGTTAAAGAAACTATGTTTTGATTACTTTACAATAAAAAATATGACTGTTAAGACAATATCTCACAAAGGTTCTGTTTATCTTATGCAAATACACAAAGAACCATACACAAACTATTTAGCTGGTGTGGAAAAATAAATTTTTTTGCCTTTGTTAAGGAATCATTCACCTTCTCCTAAACATGCTCCATTAAGAATGGTTTGAGAACAACCTGCATGTTTTCTTTCTTCTGTCAGATGTTCTCAATGACAGTTTTTTTGCTTCTTAATATATTCCCTGAGCAGGAAGAGAGAGTTCAATTGAACTTACATAGGCCTAATAGTGTTAGAGAAAATCCTATCACTGTTCAAGCAGTAATCAAAATGCAATAACAAAACCTGTACTGACATTTAAGAAAAATCTTGAAGCAATTCCTCAGTTGTAAGCTAACATATAGAACATCGTAGCAAAAATATACAGTTCATCAGTGTACTCCTTGAACTAGTTTCTCAAGCTTGCACTGAATTTAGATGCACTTGTGACGTCTTCAAAACCCTGACTATCCATTGCCAAAGGATTTGGTAATTGCTAAGTATAAGGATGTGTTTTACTTCATCAAATTGAAAAAAAAACCCGACAACTGGAGTTAACCAATAGCATAGTTAAGAAGCACAATGTACACCCAGAAAGACAGAAAGAATAATTTCACAAATTCTTTTTTGTTGTCTTGTTAAAGCATGGAACAGGTACTTCACAAATTTTAGACTTATATTCTGATTCTCCATTGACTTCTGCTGGTCTCAGGTAACTTCTCTTTCCTGTTTGTCTCTTATTTTCCCCTGTGCTTGTCTCACTTCTCTATACAGACTGCAAAGGTCAGATATGAATAAAAAATGGTTTAAACATGGATACAAGTGCCTAAAATACACAGGAATTTATCTTGTGATTCCAAAGAAATAAGCCTGAAAATTCCTGCTTATGGCTCTAGTGGTGCCTAAGTTCCTCCAAATCAGCTTTTTTGTGCTAATTTTCCCCCTCATTTTGATTCTGTGCATGTTGAGAAGCTACTGGCTTCTGCCAACGTGGAGACAGCAGTAACCTATCCTAGACATCAACATTCAGAAAACACAGGTCCTGCACATTCTGCCTCAGGCACAAATCTGGTAAGCTTTACAAACTGCGGCTACAGGATTCTGCTGAAGGAACACTGCTCTCTTTAATTGCATCTCTGGAGAAGCAGAAACTGAGTGTCAGTTTTGTGTTGCAACCAAGAGGACGTATCCATGATGGAAGGAGGGTTCAGAGGCCCTCCCCCGCTGGAGAAGACTAAAATATTTCCCACTTTCTTGGAGAGTACCTGGCACATGTCATCTGACATGTACCTGACATGCACTATTTTGCAAACTGAATTTTTTTTAGCACCCAAAAAAAGAAAAAAGAAAGAACCAATAGGTCAAATAAAGCATTGATCAGAGAGCTGTGACTGCAGGCTGATGGTTAGGGCTATTTTTTTGTGAGTAGAGGGTTCAGCTTCCTGATCCAGTGGTCGCTTCTGTATTTTCTGTGAATCATCACTGGTACACTTAGCTAATTTTAAATTACTCTGTTGTTAATATAAATTCTCCTATTAAGTTTTGAGTTATAGTGTCATCACACTTCTTCCATGGAAGACAAAGTCGATGTAAATGGTCTGGAGATGCCTAGGAGGTCATCCTAGTCAGTATGAGGGACATTAGCACAAAGATTCCAGAAGTATGAAGAGCCTACACGACTGTATTCTCAGCATCCACATGATTTCACATGAGCTGTATATCCTGTGCAGTGTTTAAAAGTGGGAGTAGTGTAAAATTTACCTCCCCGTTTTATCCTATGGAGAGTACAGGTTATGCTTATTTAAACACTGGCATACAACAGCCAGCTGAAAATGGCAAAGTGAGAGTGCAGTAAATCTGAACTTTTATAATACTTCAGCATCCACCTAATTTGCATACCAGTTGAGGCCAGAGAGCTGTTCTGAATTAGTCTGCAAAGAATCCCTCTAATACCACCTTTACTTTTGGTGTTATTTTCATGATTTTTTACTTTCAGGTAATGATTTTATAAATTACCTTCTATCCTTACAAAAAGAATTTCATTTATCAAAAGGGTATCAATAGTATTGCTGATTGCACAGGTGGTGTTAAAGACATAAACTCAATACTGAGGTATGACTTGCTAAAGGACCTTTGATATTGCATTCCATTTAAGTACAAGGAAGGAAATCCTGTCTTCATTATGAAATTTTAGATCAAAAAAAGATGCAGCCCTGATCAATATGTAAATACAAATGTCATATTTATTTATTTTTGGTGCCAAAACCATGCTTCTGATAACTGTACAAGAACAAAGTACAACAGCCTGGCTCCTGCTGGCCTTTGGAGAGCTGAAGTAAATCTCCCTTCACGGCACCTTGTTATTTAGTGAAGGTGGTTCACAGAGCAATGTGCAGGTGAGTATTATCCTTCTCAAGCAATACAAACAGTAGTCATTGAGGTGGCTATGTAAAAAAATGACATAACTAGAAAAATTATTTCAACTGGAAAAAAAACCCCTGAATTTTCCTCCCTAAAATATGAACTACATATAGCTACAAAGAACTGTAACTACAGGTAAGTATCTTAGACATTTCAGGCAAACTGAAAACTGAATAATTGTCAGAGTAAAAGTATGAAATTGCCACATAAACCTCTTCTTTTCGCTCCTAAGTTTCAGTAGGATGAAGCCAGAGCCCTCTTTCATGGAATATTCACATATATTATATCACACGTTAACTAAGGGATTATAAAATCCCCAGCAGGGTTTTTAAACTCAAAATGTCTTAGGGAAAGCCAAAATTATTCTGTTGAATAGCTCTCTAAAAAAGAAATGCTCACCAGACTGAATTAATTCAGGAAGGACTGTGATGGGTTTTCCCTACGTAACAACACAAAGAACAAATCTTGTTTGCTGTGAAAACAGAAATAAAAGAGCTTTTAAGTTTTTTGATGAAATGTATACTTTTGTTTAGGAGCGATGTTATGAGAATTCTTGTGCTCTGAATAAGATAGCTTAGCAGTATTCTTACCAATAAAGATCACCCTACATTTCTCTCTCTATTTTTACCACTAATTATGGAAAGAAAAAAATCTTGTGGAAGGTCAAGCTAAATGTTCTGATCTCACTTATAGCTTTCTCTTTTTTTTCCCTTATTAATGAGATCAAGTGGTAATATACTTCAGTTGCTTTTTAAGGACAGAGTTGGCAACACAGAAATAATTTTTGAAAATGTAAGTAGAGGTTTTTAATCATATAAATGCCTACAACCAGGGGATTTAGTTTTACTTCTGCCACAGCTGGAAACCTCACAGGTATATATCTCACTGAGTTGGTGATTCCATATTACAACTGCAGAGAATTTCAATGAGTAATTTGTGACTTGGGCAGTATTGCTCAGTTGGTGTACATGATCTGCACATTTTGTCCCAAAATTAGGCTTTTTATTCTTACTTCCTAGTCTCATTACAGGACTTCCTTCTCATCTGCATGGAATTTCTGCCTATATATGGCACAAGGTGTCTCCCATGCTTTGTGTGTGAGAAGTGTCTTCCAGAGGACTTCTCTAAGATCATACCTAGCACTGCCTGGAGTTCAGTTCTGACACATCAGCTGTGTATTTCTTTTTACTGCATCAATCTCTCAAGAAGCTTTATGAAAATACAAGGACTCAAACGTATACCTACCTCCTCTATTGAAAATCTGTTGAGGAGAGTTGCATAAACTTTGTACTGCCTTATCTTCTTTCCTAGTCTTTTCCTACATGTGGAGGAAAGCAATTTAAAAACAAAAATCTGCCACCTTAGTATAATATATATAAAGCCTGCATAGTCAGCCTTTTTAATTTGCAATTAGAGTCTATTTATTTAGTAGCATACTCTCCAGAGTTTACTTAGTAAAAGCTGATTAATGCTCTTGGTAATGTCTTTATTATAATGGTACTTTCTCTTTGGTAAAGGATTCAGGTCACAATTCTCAACTAATCAGTAAAACAAATTGGCCTTAATCTCTTGTCAACTGCTAATCCTATATTTCTATCAATGTAATATGGGTTTATTTTGAAACTAAATCAGATTACACACCAAGAATACTGAAACAAATGTAATACTACATATTAAAGCAATTTCTTAACATTAGCAATCTGTCTCTGAAATAGGAGAGGAAATAAAACCCCAAACAAACGGCTTGCTTTAAATCACCTGAATTATATATGTGATTTAAAAAAACGTAAAATACATGGCCAGATTAAAAATAATGAATGATAGTTTTGGATGCCTTTTTGGCCATATGAATTAGTTCTAGGGATAGAATATAACAATGTATATTATGAAAACAAATACATTTTTAGTTCAGTAAGTTGTCTGCTTACCATATTCTATATCATTTTAGACAATGAAAGGCAATCAATGCGGTTTCTTCTTGTAATTAATCATCTTCTTTTTAATAGGAAACATATGTACTCTATGTGTGGTAGAAGACTGTTGGTTTTTTGTATAAATCCAAACTCTGAATTGAGAAATGTGAAAATCCGTACAAGACCAAGACCAATGTTCCCAACAGATTCCCTACAATTGTTCCAGTGATTGGGGAAATTGCTTTACAGGCTACATGGTTGGTTCATGACAGACATAACTGAGCCTATTCTACTTATGAATACAGCACTTTAGACCATAGGTTCAACACCCTACAAACCATATAGAACCCAAAATTTGGCTTTTAACATGCAGAGAAAATAAAATCCCACTCAAGCATTTTGCTCTGAGAGACCTTCTTCTCTTACATTTCTTCTAAGAAAAGATGTAGCCATAAAATAAAAAAATTTCAAAATACTTTGACCTCGTTTCATTGGGGTTACCCTTTGGACCTCTCCAGAATTTGTTGAAATGCAAGTGCCTCTTTTTGATGAATGTTATTTAATTCTCTCAAGGGCAATCATCATCCTATTTGCACTGAATCAACTGATTTTTGCACTTTTTCTGCAGAGAAATATAACTTCAAGAATATACTGCCATAGTTTAACCCCACCAAAATTATAAAGGATATTAAGAGAGCTCAGAACACTGTGGCACACTGTCCCAAAACTCTGCTTCTACAGCCCTATAATTTTATGCCACATATGGTGTCCTGCCGAAGTTTTTTGTCTTGCTAAAGAAGGGACAATCTGTATCTTGGTCGCTAAAAATATAAAAGCTTTTTGCTTCTAATGAGATTTTCATAGGTTTTGATACTTGTCTATGTCTTGGTTGACCTTGCATAGTTTTCCAATAGTTTTCCAATGCTTTCCTCTAACTTCTGTCTTGTGAGAATTCCGCTATTAGAGAGAGTAATTAGCTTAGATGGAGCAACACGTCGCTACAGAGAAGCTGCAGTTCGGGCAGTGTCAGTTGACCCCCCGTGGCATCTGCTAGGTTTACATGTGCAGGGCCCTCTGGAGCACTGCACCTTGGAGTAACGCTCTACAGAGACACACACGAGAAGTTTATTGCTATTCAAACACATGGATACTCCCCTCTGCAGGCGTTACCGCACTGGTCACTCTCAAGTCATGCTGTTACATGCTTTTTGTCATCTAATTTAATAGATGTCATCTATTGCAATCATATACCCAAAGATGTCATGGGACTCCATCTCTGAGAGTGCGCTGGACTCTGTACATGTGGCTGAGTCTACGTACACACAGGAAATGTTTTAGTATGTATGGTCCATGGTATGGTCCAGATTCTAAAAAAAGTCTTGAAAACATAAGTTAAACTGCCTAGGCTTTTGCATATAATCAGCCTACAAACACAATAGGTCTTGGCTAGCTAAAGAAAAGCCAAAATATTTTCCCAGCTGAAGGAGAAATGTCAGCTAAAAAAGGGAAGTCATCCAGGTATCCACCTGCCACAGACAGTGCATGTAAGTTGAAAGCGAGATCTAAGATACTGTAAGCAGAAGAGGGGAAAGACTTCACTCATAAATGAAACATAACGGAGAGTTACAGGTCTGCACCTGTAAGCAAGCCTGATCATCAGTTCCCTCAAGGCTGTCCAGCAGGAAAAGGATTGCGTTCCAGCTGTGAATAGCTAAGCAAACACTGTTAAGATGCTGCTTGGGGTTTGCATTTTGTATTTTATTTCCCTCTGTAAAGCCGTCTTTTCGAGGAATAATGCCTGTAGAATCAGGACCTGAAGGTTACAGCATAAATCCTTGTTAACCTGCCAAGTGTTAGCTTCTAGGAATGACTGCGTGACTCAAGTGTAGGGAGTATTCCTTTAGCTATTTTTCTGTAGCACTGAAAAGGTGCAGGAACCAGAACTAAGATAAATTCTGATTTACCTTGCTAGTCTACTCTATAATATCTTATCTTTCACTGAAGTCGTATCTTAAGTAGTAGTTACCTTAAGTAAAATTACTTTTGTGTTATCCAAACATTAGCTTGATTCCAAGCTTAAAAAAATTGCAGGAATTTCCAGGCTCTTTTTTTTTTAATTGCTTTGAAATAAATCAAATTAGTGCACAAATTATTGATCCTGTTTATTCTTACACTTCAAATTTTCATTAAATCAAATAATAGGAAAGACATATCACAGAGTGATACACATTGTTAAAAGGAGTATGAGCTTTTAAAAAATAAATTACAAGTCTCCTTTAAGCTCAAATGGAAACCAGAGAATGAGTGTCATCTATTTTTATTCATGTTTTCTTTATTCCTGTAGTCTGAACATTGGCATTTTTCTGCTCTTTCTTTTCCCATAACAATAGTGATCCACAGAGCACCACTTCAGACCTTTTGTGTAATGGATATGAGAACACACTTGGATTCTCTTGCTATGATACTCTGAAAAGAACAGGTCCTAGTGCCTGTGTTAATGAGGTCAGATCTTGTTAACTTCTTGAATTGTTATTTTACTCTCATAAATTACCCTTAATGGGCTTGGTCAGCAGAGTTACTGGATTAGCAATTTTCTAGGCATTGAAGACTGTACGTGTGAGAGGAAAAGAACATTGCTTATTCAGATTTTTGTTATACTTCAGAAGTATTCAGTTCTCTCTCTGGAGGCCTTCCATCACAGAATTTACATTTGCCATAGTTACATGAAATCCAAATACCGTTGTTAGGTGGTTATTATTATTATTATTAGTAGTAGTAGTAGTAGTTGTTGTTGTTATTGTTGTTGTTATTGTTATTATTACAATTACTCCTTTTACTCCCATGTAAACCAAATCAACATATCCTTTATCTGCAAAAAACCAAACAACTGTTCCCACCTGTATACACTAAAAGAATTATAGACCAGAAGAAAAATACTTTGCTGTATGTATTTTGAGTGTCAATCTCTTAATATTATGCCAAATAACAAGAAATAACATAAAATTAATTCAAAAAGACTGTAAAAACGGACCTTTAAAGACATTTATTGTAAGCCTGATTCAGTCCTGAAAGCATTTATGATGATGTACTTTCAAAAAAATTTCTGGCATAGATTTAGTTATAAGATATGAATGAAGAAAACCACTGAAATAGTTATGCTTTACAAGACACTTGAAAAAAGCTTCAGAGATAGTGAAGGGCGTTTCTTCACTGACTTCCACATGAGCACACAGTTTATAAAAGGCTAGTTGCTATAAATATGATCATAATTTTCTATAGAAGTAGTATTGTTATCTCATGATATCAGAATGCTTTCTCAAGCCTGATACATAAGGAGATAATTAACTGGTCAATTGAACAACATGACTTCTGCAGAAACTACCTAAGAACCGTTTGGCCAGTTTCTGTGTGGCACCAGTGCCTTGCTGCCTGAGCAGCCCCTGCCTCTCAGTTCCAGAGAACTGTGCTTACAGGACGTCTACAGCACATTAGTGTTTTGATCCCAGCCCTTGTGTCAATGCTTGTACCAATACAGGGTTCCTTGTGCAGGCACTTACTGTCTGAAAACATGAACATGATGAGAGAAACCAGGGAAATTTATAAATTAATTAAATACATTAACTGCAAGTTTTAAGTATCTGGCGTTCACGTGTAGCACTGGTGTCCAATATTGCCTTTAAGGTGTGCTGATGGATGCTTAAGACATGTAAAACACTTCTTCATGATGTGACCTCCCCCTCACCCACCCAACAGGCCATCACCTTGTACCACTGGAGCCACAGCACCATACACACACTTCATCCAGGGGCTGGCATGTGGCCGCAGGCTTGCTCACCGTATGACCAGCGTGCTTGCATCACCCAACTATTCAAATGATGCGCGTGCCCTGTTAGGCGCAGCCATGTGGCCACCAGGCAAGGCCCCTCAGGAGAGCTGTCAGATAGGGCAGTGGGAGCTGGTGTGTGGTCATAACTCTACAAAACAGCCCACATCCAACCGATACCCGGGGGACCTTTCCCAAAGGCAGCGGGAGGTGTGCTGGCTGCTCCCATCTGGGCCAGGTGCGGGCCAGGGCTGACCACAGAGCTGTCCCAGAGAGCAGCCGAGGGAGAAGGGCTGCCAGCCAGAGCCGTGCAGGCTCCCCTTGTTTCTGCTGCTCCTCTAACATCACTGAAATACAGCTCCTTATTCAAAAGTTTTTCAGAACACCCCATTCACAGTCAATGAGTGAAGTGACCTTGAGTACTTTTGAAAGAGTTATATTTCACATTTGTTCCTGACTTGAGTTGTTGGGCAACTGACTGGATATAACAGAGAGAAAAGCTTCAGATTAAACATCCCAAATGACTAAAACAGCATGATATTGAAATCAAATCCAGGCAAGCCACACAATACAGATTATCTCTAGTGCTGAGACACACTTGAAGAGCATACAAAGAGGTGACATCCTTCATTTAATATCTCGTACAGTAAGAGAGACCAGATTAGATCAGAACTAGTAATGTAGTGCATTGTGTTTGTCTTGATATCCAAATACATCAATACAGCTACACACCCGTGTACTATCAATCACATGAGTAAAATATATATTTCTAGGTGAGCAAGTAGCTAAGTTTTTTTCTTTCTCAATGATATGCTTACCGGGTCTGTATAAAGACAACTTCATCTTTTGCCTTGCATTCATCTGAACTCAGAGATAATAGAAATGTATATGAAACTGCCATTTCCATAACCTGCGAGTTGCTCAAACATGAGACTGCTGCAAAGACTTGCCTACTGATGGAGTCATCAGTGTCTGCCTGAAATTCAGAGCTTTCGTGATAAATGTTCTTTCCTCTCTTCCTCTTCTTTCCCTTCTGTCTCATATCACATTCAGTAAGAGGCATGCGTAAGCTCCCTGCTCTCTTTCTGTACTCCTTCTTCTGCACTGTTACCCCTCTTGCTTACCCTTCCTTTCCCTTCTTTTTTGCTTTACTCTTTCCAGGTACTTTACATGTCCCTCCTACAAAAGTTTACTTACAAAATTTACTACAATTTTTGACATTGCAAATCATCGTTTTGCTCCATTTACTTGTACATTAAAACTCTTATCACTTTGGTTTCACAATATAAACTGCAAACTTCCCAGAGAACTGAAAAATCTCTTATCAGTGTTTCAGTGGTGGTTAGCACAACGGAGACCTTTAGATGGGGTCACACATAGCTGAACACTATAAACTTAGGTTGAATCATATGACAATATTACAACAGTTTTGCTTAAATACTGAACATCCAATATATCTTACGCATATCCCTTAAAATATATAAATATGTAAGTGCATAACTATATAAATTGCTCAAACACTTTTTTATATATATGTCATTTAAATAAAAGTAATCTTTTCCAAGTAAAATACACTTGTCCTATACAGCTTCCTTAATTGACAATGAGAGTTTTTCAGAGTGCATTATATGGATTTTCCCTGAAATAGGAGGAACGGAAAAAACGCATAAGGTTTTAAATTCTTTAGGCATCAAAGCAGAAAAACTCTCCATTTTTGCTAGGTTGAATTTTCAATTTTAATTTTAAGTGAGATAAACAGAAACAAGGAAACTTAATAGTGATTGTGAATACACTTGTAGGCTGAAAAGAGGTGAATTAAAAAGCAATAAACCAGTTCTACTCATTAATAAAATATAACACATCATTTTGTTCAGCAAAATTGTTTCATTTCAAAATAAGGTGGCATGTTCAAATGTGAAAAAAAAACACATATGGAAATATACAAACACTATTCGTGACAAAAGCAAAGGATCTTTGCAACATTTCAGTGACCCTTCATGAACTCCCAGTAAGGGTTCCCCCCAAACAGAATTACAGCAGCTCATGTTGGCTCCTGAGAAGCAAGGAATTAGTGCATTAAACAGGTTCCAGCAAGCAGAAAAGAAAAGCCTCAGTCCAACCTGAAAAGGATCTTTGCTAAAAAAAAAGCCAGTTTAGTAAATTTCCAGAGAAAAAAGATCTTTGACCATTTTCTTCATTCTGTAGAATGTTGTCGATTGGGCAACTTCAACAGGATATCCAAATGATTAAACTGCAATACATACATATTATGTACATTTAAATTATAATTTGAGAGGGGAAAAAAATCCAGTTCCTACCAGTTTGGCTGAGTTGTGACGTGCTACGGCTTTTTCGCGAGAGACCCACGATGGCGACCATCTTTGCACCGATGCTGGAGCGTCTTTTTTTGCTGCCACCACCAACAGTGCCCACTGCTGTGTCCGACTGGCTGCCATCATTCTTCTCTAGTGTGTACATGTCCCCGCCGATGCTGGTGCTCTTGGTCATGTTCTTTCCTGAGGCGCCCATCTGTCTGCTTTGCATTTTGGATGTAAAGACACTGTCAGCCAGTGGATGGGTAAACAGCGCAGACAAAGAAGAGTAAAAAGGGGAAGACAGAAAAGGACAGGTTTCAGATGGAAGGTTTTGGGAGACTGGAGGTGCAAAAGCAGCTAATTCACACAGGTAGGGCTTGGTTTTTGACAGGTAAAAAGGAGCAACTTTAATTCTAGGTTCCTCTTTAGTCTCCTGTAAACATACGTGACTCATCAAAATTTTGTTTTAAGTAATAAGCTCTTTACTGATTGTCTTAAAACACATTACCAACAAAACTCTCTCAAAGAATAAATACATCAGTATATCATATATAAATTTTTTGCTTGGGAAATTTAAGTTCTGCAGTCAGTGCTGTGCCGCTCTTCTTCTCTCGTATAAACACAAAAATAATCTATATTCCTCTGGGAAACATATATTTGGCTTATTACTGAGTGGACAAGGATATCAGTCTAAAGCCAAGCTTTGGTTTTTAAACATGCAGACATTTCAAGCATGTTTTCAGTACTCTGGTTTAGCTCAGTCATTCTATAATATTGATGAAATTACACAATAATAAACAGCCATAGGTTTTTTGCTCCCTCTCTTCAGCAATAAATACAAGTATTATATATGTATTTCATACAGCACTTGGCTGCTATGTGACATAGATCATCATTACTGATAAAGTGGAATTTAATTCTAATATACCTTTCGTCCTCATTTATAGACTGTTTTTACCTGCTCTGCATAGCTGCATCAAAATTATCTGCTGCAACATTTCACAACATGCCCCAGGGGCACCTGATCTCCCAGTGGTCCAGGCTAAGGGACCCTTCTTTAGCACAGAACTGACGATCTACAATGATGACAGTAGTACCTGTCCAAATTTTGCCCTGACTTCTAACTGGTAGGTGTCTGGACAAACATCCACACCTGGAAACTCTGCAGCACCTGTGGGCCTGAGAATACATAGAGAGTGTTTCTATTTCAGTGAAGTTCTTGCACAGAACTTAGACCTTTACTATTCTGTTCAATACAATGAATCTCACTGAAAAGTACCCGCTAGATGCAGTCTTAGACAATCCACAAAACAGTGGAATATTTTTGGAACCAAGGAAAAATACTAATTTTTGTGTTAAATCACTACCATGTAAAAGGCTAACAAAGAATAATTCTGTTTTGTAAACAGATTTTCAAAAACATGCGAAGACTATTCCTACAGCTTTATTGCTTGGTAAATGGCTCTACAATAAACTTCAGTGGGCATAGCCATACTCTTTTCCCCTTATCTATAATAGCCTGAATCTGTTTCAAAAAAGAAAGGTTTTATTGCTTCTTTGTGAAGTTTTATAACACATGTTCTGCCACACAAAACTTCACTGTGGAGCTCATGCAGTACCACAAAAGCAAAGGGATCACTGGGTCTCTTCCCACTGACTGAAGGGGAAATGGGGTCAGGCATCAGGTTTGGAACAACACTGCAACTATTTAAGATATTGTAGAGGTACCCATAAAGTGCTTTGCTCTTTAGTTGACAGCTGCATGTGCAGGAAGGCACAAAGTGCTTGGAGTCAGGTCACAACACAGAGGAAAACATAAGAGCTAGGTTATAGAAGAAGTGGACCTCTGCCATCAAGTAAAAGAATAAAAAATGAGGTATGCTTCTGAAGGAAGATATAAGGGAAAATACGAATGAAAGTTTGGTTCAAGATATGGAGAGGCACAAAAACGAAGCTGAGAGAGAGAGACTCAGTGGCTTTGCCTGGACAGACAATAACAAATGACTGCAACACAGTAGTAACCTGAAAATTTTTTTCTTATGCTTTTCTAACTGTTTTTGTTGTTCAATGTTAGTACACATTGACTCACATCAGTACATTTAACACTAATGAAGGAGTAGGGTAGGAAGTGAGTAAAGAGGAAGGCAGGGAAGGAAAAGAAAGGTGCATCTCTATTTCTGGGGCTTTTCAGCACTATAGTAACTTACTTGTAAGATGATAACATCACATGCTTTATTTTCTTTCAAACTAACGCATTTAGGGATTGATTCACAGAAATGAGATGCCACAGAAACTAAATCCCAGTTTCAACACTATCTTGCATATATGAAATAATAAGGAGATCTAGGAAGAGCAGTGTTGGGAAGAGTTGGCATTTTCAACTTTATCTTATGCAAAATTTTTCTAAGAATCAGAATTAGAGCCGCTTATTAAGTAATGTTGTCTTTAACTGAAGTTCTCTAAGGAAATATGATTAATGTGACTGTGTTTTCTGTCAAGTCTCTCTCTTTTCCATATTTTTTAAAATCAGTTCAAATTTGACACAGGAGGAGAAAACTAGAGCTATTTAGTTTCTAAAACTGTTTGAAAAACAGATCCCTGGAGAGAGATCTTATGAATGCCCCTTTGGGGAAACAGTGTAGTAGAAGTCATTACTGAATCTCTGTTATTTCATGTGGGAGCTCATTTGCACAGCACAGACTCATAGGTGAAGTAACATTCGGACTGCTTGCAGAACAACCTATTCCAACAATCCATTTATTGATAATGATATCCAGAAAATCAGTGGGTTCCTGTCATATTTATTAGTAGGAAGTAATAATTATGGCATTGCTTTAGAGGTGATACCAAAACTTCGGAAAGGTCTTATGTCATAGCAGTGAAACCAGAAATATTCTGTTTTCTCATAAAACTTACACCGAGGAGAAAGTTCCCATTTCCTGAGTCTAATGCACCTTTGAGGTGCTTCCAGTGTAATCTCTCAAGATGTTTAATTCTATTTAAGTGCAATGGATTACAATAATTAAATGATGGATTACAATAATTAAATGATTAAAGAAATCAAGTGCTTAAAAAGGTTGGCCTGCAAAGCTGCTATAACTTCACTAGGTATCAACTATGAAAACACTATGCATTACAAAAATTTGCCCCTTGGCTGCTGTGTAAAGGCTTCTGTACCACAAAATGAAGCTTTGCTCTGTACACCTGCCAAAAATGAGGTAGACTTCATTCAACCACATTCTTTTGACCAGCTGAGAAAAGTAAGAAAGTGAATTCAAGTAAGGAAAAAGGGATTTAGATTTAGATTTAGGTTTGAGTGGATATACCACATACTATTACAAATAACTAATATAGAATTAGCATTCACGCAACTGGTTTTTTTTTCCCCAGTAGACTTCTAAAAACATTTGCTTTAATTAAAAGTTTGTTGTTATTTTTTTGCCCTCTGTAAAAGCAGCAGAGAAGACATCTTTGCTATGCTCCCAACTAGCAAAAAGGTCTTGGAGAAAGCCATCACATAGCAGTAGTTTTTTTTTACCTCAATTCCTCTCTCACCAAAAAAGCTTTGAGAAATAGGTACTAGGAGAATTCTGAATGGCTTATAGAACCTCATAGTAAATCTGCAGTGGTCATGAGCAAGCTAAGTCCTTTTCAGCACTCTGAAAAGGCCATCCAAACCCTAGCTCGCTAATTATTCTTGGTAGACACTTGGTATCCTCATCAGTGAAGACATCTTTCTACCCAGACTGTCTTCTGATAGTGCCAGAAATGGAATATTCCCACAAAAATAGTGTGTTGTATGTCAGATTTAGTTCCTTTCTGAGGTAATGGGAATATAAGATGGACTTCAGAGTAAAAGATAGCAAATCCTACAACCTTTTCTCTTAAAAGGAAACAGAAATTACTTATGCATGAAGGTTTTTATACAGGTACATATTCACAAACATAATCATACACACACACATCCAGTTAAATATGTATAACAAAATTTAAAAACTAAGATTAAATAAAAGTAATTTATGAAATGATAGGAGTCAAGGAATAGATATGTACTAAAACAGGGTTCTCAAAGTGCCTTATAAGATATACATTTAAAATTATCCTCTGCAAAGAGAATATGCAGCCAGGTGGGGGAAAAAACCTGAAAATTAAATAAAGGAATTAATTATGCTAGTCCCAATCACAAGAGCGTAGTGGCATATTAATAGCCCTTATTAGAAACAAAACAAGAACAAAATCATCACACAACCACAGCTGCATGGCAGCCCAGAGCCTACAGCAACTGCCGGGTGAAGGTGAAGCCAGGCCACTATGGCTTATGGGGACCAACTAGTCAACCAGAGCAGGGTGATGGGCAAAGCTCACACAGGAACGTGGCTTCCAGCATTAACCCTAAAGTCAGGAAACTCCCTGAGGACACCGAGAACTGCTGACAGGTCTCTGTCTGTGTAAGCAGGCTAGAAACTCTAGTCAGATGTTTGAGTTTTCCAGTGTACAGAGAAAAAGGAAAGATTTCTCTGCTCTGCCTTCAACTCCAGTCACTCTCTTTACTAGTTTTTCTTGGTTGTGAGAAGTATCTCTACACACCCTTCCTAAAATACAGTATTCCTCTGTGATCTCTTCACAAACAAGCAGAAGGAATACTCAAATGCAAGTTAAATGACTAATAACAGCTAAATGTAAAACAAACCCTGAAACCTGATCATAAACTAAAACAGTCTACTTAGAGCAAGCTCAAAATAAGTATTAAGCATATTTGTATCTTCCCAGGTGACAATTATTCCAGATAGTCTGGATCAAGTTTGGCATGTCAGCTTGCTGTGTATTTTACAGTTTATTTTCTTAACTTTAACTGTTTGTGGCCACCTACACTATGGATAAATTTTAGAGGAATATATTCTCAAACCTAAAGCAAAAAGTTCTTCAAAACAAACGAGAAAAATAAGGCTTTAGAAAAGAAATAGGAGTAAGACATCTATCAATATTCATAATTTAAAGCCAACAGTGGGATAAAACAACTGTAAGCACCAAATATTATTCTTTAAAATATATACATACTAGCCAACAGAAGGGAGTCAGCCTGACAGATATCTATGACAGGAAATTTAGTGTGGTCCTTATTGCTGTTGAAGACTGTGCCACGTCTACAGTAGTTAGTAAAATGGCTCAGGCCTGTTCTGTGACCTTGATAGCCTTGCATACACACAGCTAGGTTACATCCTTCCCGAAATAGGGTTTTCTCAGGCATGCTGCCTGGAACAAACAGACCCTGACCTGTGCTATCTCCTGCATTGTGCCTGGGCTGAATCAGGGGCACCTTATCAGTGCGTCCAGCACAAAGCTAGGATAAGAGGACAGAAACTGTTTAAACAACATGGAAGATCATGGGACAGGGCTTAAGACTATGTCTTCAGACATAGCCTTAAATTGCTTGATGATACTACAGATCTCAAACTGGTGTCAGATCCTAATGTTCTACAGGTCAATTCTAGCCCATAAGCTTTTTCTGAATGCTTTTAAAGAAAAACAGTAAACGAGTACAAAATTGCTATTCATACATAGCCTTCTGGAAAAAGTAATATTATATTTCTGGATTTCTTAAAGACGTTAATCTTCAAGATCTCTTTGCAAAGACCTCCTTGTTCTCAAAACAAAGAGTGCAATTATTCTCTGGAATCAAATTTGCTGTCAAGGTTTTTCATACTCCTATGATATCAGGTAATCAGAAACCACCTTGTTTTTCTCCCCCAGTTTGTCAATATCTGAGCTGAATTACAGAAAGATTAGAAAACACTGTCAGAGAAACTGTTCCAAAATACAATGCCTAGGTCTGGCTACTTGGAAAGTGATCCCTTCTGGAGCTGACACATAGCGAGAGGGGAATACCATAAAGTGCCTAAGGAAATCTTCACAGTAGGGAAGCAGAGAAGCGGGTCTCACAAGATCTTTACTTTGGTCTTGGTATCTCCTGCTTTAGACAGACCATTTCCTTGATATCTGACCAAGAAGGAAAGCAACTGTTTGTGAGGTTAAGAGAGGGAAGATTTCACAGTGCAAAAGGAACCTGCCCTACAGGCAGAGAACCTTTTGAAGCCACTGCTTACTATGCAGCAGTATAGGTGGGAAATCTTGTGCCAGGTAAGATGGACTGTGCTGTGGGAAACGCTCCAGATCCTAGATGAACAGTTTCTGCATAAAGATGGTTTACTGAAGAAACAAAGAAAAAAACAAGTCAGAACCTTCATCCAACCTCTCCCAGATTCTGACTGACTTATTGCTGCTTTAAAGGTGTTTAACGAGCTTACAGAAGGTGCTAGTTTTAGAACTAATTGACAATATTGTTGGCTGCTAATGTATTTTCCATGAAGCAGTTGCAGACTCACAGAATCCTCATTGTTTCATATGTACCTAATGAAAAGTCTCGTCCTGTTTCCGTAGCTAAAATCTGCAGCCTTTGGCTGTACCTTCTGAACCAGCTGCAGAGTTGGGTGGCATCTCACTAGTTGGTCAGATTCTTGCCTATGGAAACAGGAACTTTTTGTAGAAACTGCCTGATTAGTATGGTAAGTGCCAGATTTCCTCAGGAACCTTTTTTTTAGGCCAGAAACATGAAACAAAACAAAACAAAACATAAACTAAAAAAAACACTGACACCTGGGAGACCTTATACTTTATCATGCCTGTTGAGACTTACAGGATGTGGCAAACCAACCAGAACAGGGATGGACAAACTAAAGACAATGACTCCCCTTAAATCTGTTACTGCTACAAAAAACAGTTATGAAGTCCCATAGGTTAAAGAACCTCATTAAGATTTTTGCAGGCATCCTACATTGTTATACAGGGCTGTACTGCCTATTCTTTCTGTACATTAAGCAATCCAACAGGCAGCAACGAACAAGGCTAAACTGGGAAAATACACTGACTTAGTCTTTCTCTATAGACAAGAAAGACAAATGACAAACAGGCCCAAATCCAAATCTTAGGGCACCAAGATCATTTAAAAAACACAGATCATATACTTTCAGACATCCTTTGCCACCATCTCATTTTTCTCTTCTTGAGTTATCAAAATGATAATTAGGCTCTTGTAAAGGGAACATCTCTCTTTCTCTGTATCTGGTTTGTTGAGTAATATCACAATCCATCTGCCAGCTCAATAGAAGTCACAGTGCCAGGAACCCCAGCCCTGTAGCTTAGCTGGTGACTTGCTGAACTGAACAGTCATTTCCCATAACCCATAATTCAGCATTTTCTCCCACCTCTTTCTCTCTCTGATCTTCCTTCCATCATCTTCCTCACTAACATACCAACAAGACAGATATTTAGTGTTGGTAGATGTAGAAAAGCTTCCCCTTCCCTCTTCAGTACCCTGGTAAGTTGACACCACATAAGCAGGGTTCTGCAGGAGTAAAGTACTACTAATGTTACATAAAACCGACATTTAAATCAGGCTCTAGCCCTGAACCTTAACAGTCTGTGGCAGAAAGCAGCACAGGGAGCAGTACAGGATTCTTACACTCAGTGACTCCATGATCCCTAACAAACTACTAAGAATATAACATATTTTACAAAGAATAAATAAAACTGTTATTCTATCTGTTTCTAAGACTGACAGATTAAAATTATTATGACTATCTTGTTGTTTTTTTCACTTACCAACAAATATATTTTACTAAAACCAGTATTGTGAAGCACAGGCAATTTTCCAATCTACAATATTATTAATATTTTTAAATGTTAAGATGATATCAAAACTATCCATTGTACTGTATATTGTTAGTTGGATTTTTGTGGATTTTGTTTGTATTTTTGCAATTGTCTTTACAGCAGAACTGGAAATAAAAACATACGATCTTGTTGCTCTCTCATAAGTGCATTTATCGGAGAATCAGATTTACACTTAAGTCATCTGGCAAATCTTGCAGGTTTCTCTATTTCCCAGTGCAAAGTCTTCCCTGTCATTTAGCTTAGTTCTCTGATAATGATCCCTAACAAAAATAATCTACCTGCAATAGTAAAAATCCACTTTGCCAAGTGTGGAGTACACCTGTGTGCTGTGATGTCCTAGGGAAAGGATTTTAACTATTTTTCAGTTGTTGTAATAGATATTTTCTAATACATGTCTCGTGTGAGACTGGAAGACCCACTAAAGACTTTGTTTTTGCTTTTTACAAGCAGGAGAGGAATTGTAATGCCATTCTTAATTGACAACTCATCTGGAGAGACTCTCATTTCATTAATTTGCTGAATAAATTTAACAAAAACAGCATTATGGGGACAGCTGTGATGTAGGAAATAGCATTTCCATGGGAACAATGCTTCTGGCCAATGCATGTACTCATCTGCTAATTCACATCAAAAAGAGACACTGCAGATTTCAAATTATAATGACCTAGTCTCCTGAGATTCACTTGGTCAAAAATTATCCTGTTAACTTAACTGTGATATAAATCTCAAATAGCTACTGGACTGACTTAATTATTAGGTTTATTATATTGAAGTCATAACAAGAAAATTTGTGGGAAACAATAAAGCAGTTATTATAATGTATTTTGTTATGCATATTACTATTAAAGGAAAACTTGTGTGCACATCTCAAAAGAAAAGTAACAATATTTTTATATGAAGTATCTGTTTCAGAGGTCTCTTTCATTACAAATCAGAAATATCTCACCTGTTATAGTATATAGGTTGACTTGAACTGATATTCCCAAATCTGCTAGATTTCAGGCTCTGCATGCTGTTTTATTATTATAAATTAATAGATGTCTAGCTTTTTCCATATCGTGCCTAGTATGTTTATTTAAATAGGAACAAATTTCAAAACTGTTTGGGGTCAGGCCATTGGATTACTTACAAACATTGCCACAATAAATGAGTGAGACAGAAAAAAACACTGTAACAGATAACAGTTTCCAAATGCTAGCAGCTGAATTCTTCACAGAGCTTCAGAAATTTTTTGATAAAAGTTCTCGCCAACTCAGAGAGAGCAATTGGCCATTTTTTTATATAAAAATACAATTTATAAAAATTCTTAATTTATAAAAACATTTAAATTTTAATTAAATTTATGTTATAACAAAAATTATTATATTCGTATTTACTTACTGTTGACAAGCTTTCAAGCTTTCCTTTACAAAGTTACAGAAAATCTATTACCCTGCTAACACTAATGAACGTTTGCAGAAATCCCTTCCTTTTATACAGTGAACCAAACCAGCGATTTTCTATGTGTGAATGCAAAAGAAGGCTAGTGAGAAAACTAGCTGAAGTCCAAAAGTCTTGCATTGGTCAGCTGTCATATTCACTTGTAAATACAAACAGTCCATATGAGCTCTGCAGGCTTGGCAATAAAGTAGGCACATTCCAAGCAAAGACAGAGTCAGTTTTGAATAACATCCAAAATCTTTGAGTTTAGAAAGTGTCTTCTTTACCCGGCCTGGCAAAGAAGCAGTCGCATTTGTAAAATCAGGTTAACAACGAGCTTGCCAAATAAAAACTGACAGTGAGCAACCTGATTTAATTGAGAGTGTCTCTTACAGAAATGCACCTTGCATGTATTTAATCTGAAAGTTAAATGCTATGTTCTTATTCAAACATACTGTTGAATTACTGTCTTCCAACAGAGGCAGGAGAAAGGGGTCATTCTGTTTTCTGTATTAACGCTGCTAAGTCACAAGCTATACTGCAGCCTTGCTTAGGGCTGCCTGGATTTGTTCCTTCAAGGGCTGAAAAGAGCTCTATGAAATGAAAAGCAAGCAGTGAATTGATAAACCAGACTTTAAACCCATGATGTGCCCAAGACCTAAAACCACCAGAGAAATCATGTAAAATCAAGTTGGGAAAGTGAGAAAAATTTCAAACTTGAAGGCAGAAATGCTCAAAAATATACAGAGCTAAGAGACATCATGTGCTCTCTCAGGGTAAGTGGAACCATGATTTGTCATCTTTACTTGCTAAACTGAAATTAGCTATAAGGAAGATTTTCTTATTTAGAAAACACATTGACAGCCAGAAAATTTTGGAAGATAGACATGCAGGAACTGGATAGTATGTGCTACTGAGATTACATTAAGGGGAAAATCACATAAGACACAGGGAAGAGCCAGATGTCCTGAAAGGGATTTATTTAAGTAAATTGCTGTAGTCAATATGGATTTCACTGTAGCTGCATCTGTACTTCACTCTTGAAAGACTGGATTGCTTTGATTAGTACTGCACAATGTGGATATGCTCATGCTCCTTGTACTGCTTATGTGTATGTGTGTGGCAGCGGGCGTCTAAAGAATAAAGCTACTCTGACGTTTCCTTCATTCCTTGTAAATTTAGGTTGCTTGAGGACTCAAAAAGATCAGGGTCAGAATAGGCACTGCTAGCATTTCACAAACCCATAGCATCTCTCTGAATTGATCTTCTGGGACTGAGAGCTAAATGGACATGAGCAAGAGATCTGAAGCCATAATTACCTCAGCCAAAGAGACATTATCTGGGACATCATGACCTTGCCTGTCTGACTTCTGTCACTTTGACAAAATTACTTTGAGTCACTTTGGGCCTCTGAGGGAAATTAGAAAAGCATACAGAAAGCATAAAAAGAAATTGTTGTCAGGAAATTTGGCTTACATCTTTCTGAACACAAGTCTGCAAACTTTGTTTTTCTGACCTGAGGAGGAGAGATCTATAACCAGAACTCCCTGCTGAGGCAATGTGCACATTGCACACATTTTACCTTGGGCCTCCACAGCAATCGTGCTCATGTTATCGCTACAATCTGGGAGGCACCAGGCTCCCAGTGGTATCTGTAGGGAAATATACAGGCTTATATCCTACTAGAGGCCACCTGATGACAAATCTCCCAGCTTGTTTAGGTAGTACCTTGTGGACTTAATAGACTGGGTACGAACACCATGTGGGTACAGTGATAGTACTGAACCAAAAGGTTCAGATGCTTGGTCAAATACCGTTAAAATCAGACAGATGGACAATGTCCAACCACTGCAGTATCATCTTACCATAGGTATTAAGTAAGCAATAATAAGACCAGCCTTGGCCCCTGACCCTGAGTTAAAATATTATAATTGCCAGATGGGTCTGGTAATGTGGTTCAACCAATAACTATGTCTTAGAAATACTCTTATGAGGTATCTAGAAGGAGTTTATATTTGTTTCGTAGAAGGCTAAGTGATAAGCTTATTAATTATTTTTTAATGAAAAACATTTAGAGGAATCAGAAAAGGAACTATATTATTTTTACAGAGTTTATCACTTTTCTATTAAAATAATACTCAGGTAAAAATACAGAAAACACACAGCACTAACATACAGAAAACATACAGAACCACAGAATCATAATTGCAAAGTAAGAAAAGCCTGATGGGCTTCAACATTCAATTCCTTGTTTTTATAAGTCTCTACCCCACACTTAGTTGTTGCTATTGCTGTTCTTGTCCACAGGCCTGCTCTGCTCAATCCTATACAAATAAGGATAAAAACGTCTATCTATTGAAGAACTTATGATTGAATCTAGTTTTAAATATGTTCAGCAAATGAGTCTTTTTTAACACACTTAAAGGTACAAAAACTAATTTCAACATTTGTATTTGTTTCAAGTCCTTATTTTAATTTTTCTTTTCATCCCTAATTCCCTGCATGTCTCCAGAGCTTTCCGTGAGTAGTTCTGGTTTTATGTTTGTTTGGTTGGTTGGTTTTGGTTTTTTTAAACCACTGATGCACTGTTTTTAGAGACCCTTTAATAACAGGAGTACATCAGTGCTTTCTGGATTACAGGTCAGAGCTGAGTCAACAGAGGTTGAAATGCAGGCTGTATTTCATGAAGAGGGAAGCAGTCTCAATGATACTGTGTTGTTGTCAAAGAAAAAATGTCTGAGTTCCCTGCTTGGCAACACATATCAAAGCTGCAGACTGTTTCAAATGATGTATTTTCACTGTTCACTTGTTAATAATGTGTACTTTCAAATTCATTACTTTATTATTTCCCAGTGGATCAAAATAAGTTTACTAGCTGTAAAGCAGTCTGTACATCTTTTGTACTTACTCCAAAGTAACAAAAAAAAATTGGTCTCCAAGGGTTTGATAGATGGTGATGAATAACTTAGGAACAGGTGACTTTGCTAGATTTCTTAAATGATTTGTATTCTACTCTCCATACAGATTTCACAACAAATATATGAATTCATATAATTCCTTTTGAACCATTTATAGTTTATATCCTTTTCCATATTTTTTCAGAAGTCACATCTAATTTTCTTCCATTTGTCACCTGTGAAAGTGTGAAGAACCAAATGCCCAAATTATTGACTGTGTGTGTTGCTACAGACCCAGTTGTTACATGAACCTAAGGCTGTTGAAGATTTGCCTCAATGTGCAATGTTGAAGTTAAAAAACTTGCATCAAAAAGTAGTGAGTTTTAATCTATGCTTCAAGCAGGGCAAGAATTTGCTGTGAACTGCTAACGGACTCTACACAGCCCACTATTACTAATGAAATCCTACTGATAAAAAAGCTTATTTTAGGTCCTTTGACTTCAGAGTCACTGACTGGCAATACGCAAGCATCTCTCTGCTGATCTAGTCAAAAGTATGCAGAAGAGTGATTTTAGGGGGACTCAAAATTAAGTTGCTGGTTTTGGTTCAAGGACTCAGTCCATCATGCCTGCCCCAGCTGCCTGAATAATGCAACATTTTGCAGTTGAAAAGAGCTGTTGAACATTGTATTGTAACCTGTTGTTCTTATCCCAGGAAGGCAAGGTCACTTTGTTGTGATGTTAAAAAATGTGTTACACCAACATTTTGTGCAAAGAGCTGCAGGAAACTCTATGCTAACATGTTTTCCCTGAAAAATTACATGAGCATTGACATAGCTGTACCCAAGTTCTCTGTCCTCCCATGGCAGAAATTATGCTGGGGGAACCTTATCTATACATGTATATATAGCTGGAGCTGTTGGGAGCACTGCAGCTTTCCCTTGCAAACATATAGCCTGTTTGGCTAGAAAGGTTAGGCACGATTAACTTCTTTCATCCTGTAGTGCAGTTGGAACAACCATTATAATCATTCTGAAGTAGGTTTAAGAAAGCGAACAGCACGTGTACATTGAAAATGGATTCCTCATGCTTGTTATCTTTCGCACAGTTTTTGATATTTTTACCAAAATATAGATTTTCAAAAAATGTTACTGGCTTCCACCCCGTGAAGGAGCTTGCACAAACTGAATTGACATGCTTTTTCATCCAGCTTTGCAAAACACTGCATTTAACTGATAATAGCTGCAATCATAGTGGAAGGCTCATAAAAACAGAAATACTAAGACTACATTATAATGAAAAACTAAGGAACAAATACTCATCAGGAATCAGTTTTAAAAACTACAGATTAAATTCTTTAAAGATTTTTTTGACTGTATGACATAAAAAAGAACTGCAAAGTGAATTTGAAAAGAATCTTTATACCCAACAAGTGAAAGGGCACAGAGAGCATGAAGAACCATTAGGAAGAGAAAGAATTTTGTATCTGAACAAATCCATTACTTAAAACTACATCCTGCACTCCGTTTCTTGTATCTTTAAGTGCCTCTGCAAAATTACATCCCAGCTGACTTTTTCTGCTACAGATTCTCCTTCCTTGGTTGTGTCATCTTCCTACTTAATCAGCTCTATTTCTTCTACTGTCCTGCAGCATTCACTTCTTTTCTTCACACGGGATGTCATTGATTTCTTCCAATACATAGCAAAACACATGACCGATTCTTCCGTGCTGTCTCTGCATTCTCCTATTTATACATTTCTCACCTCTTGCCCCTATCATGGATGCAGAAATTTCTCACTGAATCTCTTCCTACACTGTTTGATTTGCCTAAGTGATTGTATGCTTTTTTCTTATTTCCTTTTCCCCCATGCATCTTTCCTTATTCTTACCTCTAGCCACCTGGTCATCATTGGCTCTTTCCCCAAGCCATAGAAACATGATTTAGCATACCCCTTTAGACATTAAAGCAGAGCCTCTTGCCTTGCTCTCATCAGTTCTGCAACTACAGCCACATCTTCCTCCTTTTCATCTTTGAATTAATCAAACACATTGTTTTAAGTAAATCTCTTGAGTTCTTGTTTTACAATTACATTTCAAACCTTTTCCAAACAACTATCTTTCCCTTTTTACATTTGGTTGAAACTACTCCTGCCAAAGCCCTTGATATTTCTGAAGATTTTGAAAGTACACTGTTTTTTTCTTTGCTTTACAACAGTTAATCATGCTTTAATATGTTACGTCCATTAATTCGCACAGCATTCCCTCTCAATTTTTTTCTCGCTCAAATCTTTCATTCTAAATTTGCTCTACTAGATTCTCATTTTCTGCCCACCCAGTTAACTGCGATGGTCCCACAGGACTGTAGCACTGTCTCCTCTATTGCTGTCCCTGAAACATCATCCTTTCATCAAAGCATTATCCCCTTTGCAACAAAAACTCCCTCTCACTTCCTCTGCCTCCTCCTGCCTACACTAAAATGTTGTTCTATGGCATCTCCTTGTGAATCACCAGTCTCAACTCAGTATCCTTAAACTCGGTATTTCCCTCCAAGACCTCTCTTCTGTTTCTTCTCCCAGCCATGTGGATCATGCATATCATTCTGACCTGCTATTTGGGCAGGCCTGTTAATTCAGGATTCAGTAGGTCCACTTTTTTGTGACTTGCACATGCTTTCTATTTCACATCTCTACCCTCTCTGTCTGCCCACACAGCTAACTGTTTTGTCCACTCTCTAACCATTTCAGTTGCCAGCTACTGCAGTGCTTTTCTCCAGCCCTGGCAATTTACTTACCTTAACCCCTTCCATGATACTGTAGGAAAGATAAGTTTCATAGCCTTTCAATTTGGCTGTGTCATAGAATCATAGAATCATATGTTGGTAAAGACCTCTAAAATCATCAAGTCCAACCGTCATCTTTTTCCATACATCAGTAAAAAGCTGTACTATCTTTTATCCAGTTATACATAAATCATCTTTATTTTCCAATATTTTAGCAGTTGTTCCCTATCACATTTATCTTCTCACATTCAAGACTGAAAGATCAGTTCCTGCTGCTCATCAGACTTGCCCCATCATACACTTGATATATTTTCAGTAAGCATCTCATTTTTTAAATCATTGCCTCTAATGCTTGAAAAGAGCTCTCCAGAAACATTCACAAAGCTGTCTTATTGTCTTTCTTCACATCTCCCTTTAGTACTCTTTGTTGTCAAGATGTCTCCAACCCAGAATTGTAGCTATCTCCTGTCATGTGGAACATTTCTTAATTCTCCTGTGTTTCCCTCTCTGGACTGATATGTCATCTCATGATTTAGACACTGTGTGCTTGGAACAGAGGTTTCATTTTTCATCTGTATTTCAACAGTGTGTAGCACAGTGAAATCCTCCTCTGCGATTACAAAACTATCATGACTAACAGAATTAATGCTTAAGATTGATATTTAGAAAAATGCTAAGGAAGGTTAAGATTTAGAGCAGTATTAAACAGATTTCCTGCAATAAGAATTATGAATGCTCACACATTAGATCTAAGAGGGCTTTTTTTGTCCCTGATATCATCAGGGAGATGGAATAAGAAATAATGTCAGAGAACTGTACATAAGGAATCCTTAAAAATTACAACAGGGAAGCTTGATCTGTGCTTTCTCTTTACTCACATGTATTGCCAAGAAAGAACACAATTATGTTTTCCCTATAGGACAACCATATGCCAAGGCTTAATTTTACAAGTTTTAATTAAGGCAAAATATGATGCTGCAACCATTTCTGCCAAAAAAGGTTTATTGATTTATTGTGCTCTAGTGCTCCAAAAGCTAATGCAGTTTATTGCGCAGAGGGACTCTTTAAAATAAGCATGGGATGGATCCATGATGGATGTCTGTCTTCACGGTCACCTTCAGATGCACCTCTGAAGTAAAAATTTATGTTGAAAATTCGCATTACAGTATAGCATTTCTTGATGCCCAAGATCTCAAGAACCAGATGACAATTTACTAATATTCTGTGTTGGATGAGCTGGCTGCTGTGGTTCTGTTGGGTCTCTCAAACACCTATTGATATGTTTAATTATTAAGTGATGCTTTGATGATTATTTAATGGTGGTGGTGGGTCTGAAAACATTTTTTGGAAAGATGAAGTTGTCAACTTATAAGTATCTTATAAATTGCCAGGTATATGTTATCTTATAAATTGCCAAGCAAGCAAGAAGGAGGCACTGAATTTACAATAATGCTTAGGATCGATCCTGCCTCCAGGTTTGTCCACTGAATACACAAGTCACCATATTGCAGCATGTTAATGATAGATCACTATGTGTGTATATAAATGTATACATTTACATATACCTGTACGTATATAGGAATCAATCTGTGCTTTTCAGTTTGCTTCTTATCCTAGAAGAATGTTGAGACAATACTAAAAAGATGAGCACTTGTACCACAGGAAAATAAGGTGGATATAGAGAAACCTTCCTTTTTATTCACAACTTACATATTAAAAGTGGTCAAAATGAGCAAAGTGGGCAAATAATACTAGAGGCTGATTTCCTTGTCGGGAGCCAAAATCCAACACAAACAAAAGTCACTGCACAGCAGTCACTTAGTAATATCTTGTTTCTCTATGAAGTAGGGACTCCTGACTTGTGCTGCTTCTTCCTGAAGGCAGAGAGCAGCTAACCAGGAGAGGAACCAGCTGGCACAAGGAACCAGAGGTTGTTTCTCAAAGAGGGATTTACTTTCTGAGAACATTTGAGCTGAAGACTAACCTGAGCGAAAGCTGGAAACCAGGAACACGGTCATGCTTTTTGAGAGGCAGGACTTCAGATCCAGAGAAAAAAGTCTTTAAAACATGCTTTCCCACACTAACATTTAACAGTCCCTGGAACACACGCCAAGGCAGTCTTAAAGACAGCTGTTTCTAAAGAACTGCTTTTGCTGAATTCTAAAATGCAGTCACATGAGTAAAGGAATGATGGCACTTCATGTATGGAAGCAGTAATATGGCTTTATTGGCCCATACCACCCCAGACTGAACACCATGTATTTTAATTCTCTTTTTGTATCACCTTTGCTTTGTGCACGCTCGCGCATGTGTGTGTATGCACAGGCATGTACACATGTAAGTTTGTAGCAAAGGAGGAAAGAGGATTGCCATAGAGCGGTCTGTGCTTACCCTAATATATTATGACCACAGTTATACTGGCAGAAGTTATCTATAGTTTGTGCAGAATTAGCAGGGTAAAAGATATTATTTTTCTCTGAGATTTTGTGCCATTCTTCTGCAGCTGAGAAGGGGTTCAAAAATATTTAGCAAATCTCAAACTCATTTTTTGCTAATGAAGAAGGAAAGAATATTGTATTTCTCACAATGCAAATTACATGGATTTTGCAACACAAAATATCACTAGTTTACATTAAAAGTCATGGTTCAAAGGAATTGTGCTAAAATGTATAAATCTAGAATATTATCTGATAAAACCAGAGTCAGTTGTGCTGAAATGCTTCTGGACACAATACAGCAGCAGAGGTACATGACCTCTCCACAATACAGCAACCCACAACAGTTATTCACGTGGAACAACAAAAAAAAGGAAGACTGCTTATCCGCATCGATTGTCGATCAGCATGCACATTTATCAGTCTACACAAAGAGGATTAAAAAAAACAAAGTCCAAATTCTCTTCTTCCGTACTGCCACAAATGAAAGTAAAGACGGTTCTTTACTTCGATGAGATATCAACAACAAAAGATTTTTCCCTGAAATAATAATTCAAGCAAGGAATGTAATGAGGAATCTTACAACTTCTATTGTTTATTATAGTCAAACCCAAGTCTGGTCTAAACCAATTAAAAAAATAATATGCTGTAGTTGCATGCATAATAATGAGTCAAGTTAGTGTGCTGCATCATTTAGTATGCAGAACAAGTTCACTGAATCTGAGAGTGAAACTTGCTTAAATATGAAAGCATCATGACAGAAAGCAAAACAAGCTGCAGAGAATATAGACAATAAGCTAAGCAAAGGGAAAAAAAAGGGAAGACAAGTAGCGTCCTGGTACAGGAGGAAGGAGGATAGGTCTATAGAAACAGAAGTATGTTTTACCTGTCATCCTCTTTCCCTTCCTCAGCTTGGTCTTCTTGAGCTTTTTCATCATGCCCTGATGTTTTGATTTCCTCCTTATCACAGTTCTCTGCCACCTCTTGCCTTTCCCCCTTTTCATTAATTTCTTGCTCTTTTGATTTTTCCTCCTCCTCCTCTTTTTCTTCCTTCTCAGGAAATATTCCATGTTGTTCATCCCCTTCCAGCCCTCCCTCTTTTTTTCCCTCTATAACCCTTGTCCTTCTGAAGTCAACAAAAATTGAAAAACGCATGCAAAAAGAAAACAGAAAAGAATAAATTAAAGTTAAGGTCATGGAGAAGAGCATGCATGAACTCACAAGAATTGGAGTGCAAAAGAAATGAAATAAAAACTGAGATGGAAGCAGTCATAAGTTAAACCATGAAGGCTAAGACCTAGCCTACAATAGAGAACCTTGGGACGTTTTCTTAGGACAGCCTTTAAGTCCTTCTTCAAATAAAAGTTGCATGGCAACACATCATCTTTAGAAATGTATACATAGCTGTGTGACAGAAGCAATGTGGTCCTAACAATGCTTATACAACAGAGGTTAAGACAATCTTTTCAAATGCACCATTTGTCTTAAGAGGACAATCTTCAGAGAATTAACATGGGCTGACATTGAATTTTGCTCAGATGCAGGTGTGTTACACCTTCCGAGAAAAATAATCTTATATTCTTCCTGCAGCCAAAGCTCCTCTGAGTGTGCACAGGGTGCAGGCAAAGGAGATGCTGTGTTTTGCTCACAGGCACACTATGTACATCTTGTTGAAGAGTAATTCAATGGTTGTACACCTACAGTTAAATTTGAGTACTGTAAGTGTTAAATAAATTGATCTGTGTAAGTATTAAATAAGACTTCTATAGAAGTTCAGCAGCTCTAGTTTGAAAGGAAATTAAGATGCCTCTGACATTGCAGGCACAAATTTTCAAGTTAAACTGTCTTTTCAGCCGTATCAAGAATTTTACAAAATGATTTTCAGAAAGTGCAAATCTAAGTGTTTCTAATGCTTGCGGACGATGTATGTTTGTTATTTTAGTGTATGTTAGTGTAATCCAAGATGAAAAAATTTGGCTAAAAAAAAATACCATGAAGACTTCAAAAAGCATGAGATGAAGAAGACATTTAAAAGAGTATGTTGCAAATTCCCTGCAAATTTCAACCTAGGCAAAATATTAATTTGAAATACAAATATTGACAAATGGTCAGTTACGTAAATTACATGGCTATGGCTGGCACTACTGCTCCTCATGCTCACCTTATTTTCTTGTTTCCTCTTGGCCGCTCTGACTGGACAGACATGTAGCTTGTGCTGCTGAAGCGTGAAGCGCTGCTTGTGCGTGACACAGCTGAGACATCACTGACATCGCTGTCTGAAGACTTGTTGGAAACGTTATCTGAGCCTCGCTGAGGATCCCGTCCTGACCGATACTGTAAGAGGAAAGGGACAAAGATATAGATGTTGTCAGTGACATTACCACAAATCAGCTCTGGAGCTGGTTCCTGATGCTGTCTAAACTACCTTTGTCACCAGACTACCTGAATTTTTATAATGAAGCTTTTAACTGATACAGAACACAAGTTATGTCTTAGTTTCTATTAATTTTACTCTGCTTTGCTATCCCATTCAAGTCATTAGCTTCTCAGCTTCATCCATAGAGAGACTGGTACAAAACTCTCAGGTCTTCCAAAGGTTTCACAAACCTTAGCAAAGGCATCAAAACCATCAGAGAATATTCTTACCACAACTGTTTCACCAGTGCACAAAAGCAAAGCAGAGAGACTTAGTGACTTGCCCATGATCACTGAGCTCATGAAAGATTGAACAGTAGACAGAATGTGCTTCATGCTATCCATAAAACATGTGTTTCTTTTGGGGCTTAGCCTATTTACATGAATTTCTGGTTGACAAATATTAATTTTTTTTTGTTAAAGTAAATAGATTAGATTATCAAACCAAAAGACAATGAGATGTCGTAGCTGTGCAAACAAACCCCACATCTTGCTGAACTATTGGTCTTGGAAATCTGAAAGGACGGGACAGGGCTAGAGATAATTTGTACTGACCATGTACAAATGCCTCCAAAACTAAGAAACTGCGATATTATTTGAGCTTGTTAACAGTATACTCCAAACATGGAACTGGCAGGTGACTGGTGATCAGTGGTGAGCCCATACAACATAAAGCAGTGCTGTGTAGAGGTATTCAAGTTAGATCTGAACAAAATATTATGACATATGTTCTCATTACACAAGTTAGCTCTAAATTAATGTTAAGTCTGTGCCACTCTGCACTGCACTGTGTGCAGCTATAATAAATAGCAGAAAGACATTTTTCCCCTCTTCCCTTCATATACAGATATTTCAGCGTATACAGAAATCTGATGGGTTACTATTGATTATCTTTTCAGAAAAATAGTACTGCAAGATGAATTGTCCGTAATCACCAGGTAATTGTTTGGCTGACACGGAAAGACAGTAAGGAAAGCTGTGAAGAGGAGCATAGGCAGGACTGAAAGCAAACAATGGGAGAAAATAATCTGCATAATACATCAGTGGGTTGTTAAACTCTTGGGGGTAGCAACATTAGACTCAGCCACCTGGAGAAAATAATTTGTAATGTAAAGTGGTAGACCTGTGTAGTCCTGCAGAAGAGAAGGGTGTCCAGGTTTGGCTATCAGATTTGTCCCTTTTTCATGGTTTATAATAACTGTCTTTTGTGACCTACATAGACCATTTGCTTCTGTTCTCTTGCAAAGAATGTCATCTTGGGAAACGTTCTGAAAGGCTGTGCAGTGTCTAAGTAGCATTTCAGAATAGCATTTGAGTGCCTGTTTACCATAAATGAATGTTGCACTTCGAAAGAGTAAGTTATTTTACCTGTTTTAATGCAGGGAACTGAAATAAAGACAAGTAAAAAATGCTTATGCAGGTTACAGAGTACACCTGTTGCAGACAGTGACCAAGCACAGCCTGAACTGCCTGCTTACCTAAAATGCTTGCACATGCTGCAGCTGGCTTCCTGACCGGTACTAACTTATAGTATTTGTGTTCATTGACAAACCACTCAAGCCCTCCCCAGCCTTTAGGTGTGAGAGTGTACTTAGCCAGACATAAGCTCACAGAGTATCTCTATGATTACAGCGTTTAAATGCTGCAATCTTTACTGACTGTTTTAATTCATGTCATTAATATTTTTGACAGTACATATTATTATTAATATATTCATTCGGGAACATAAAAACAGTGATTGAACAGCTGCCCTGATGATCAGAGATAACGGAACATTATACCAGAATAAAAGGATTGTTCTTTTTCAGCAACTGCTTTCAAAAGAGCAACTACTTAGTCCTTTGGAGAAGAAAAAAATATCTACGCCTAGTGACATATGTGTATATTGAGTCCTGTCTATTCAGTTCCACCCACCTAGCCCTCCCTAGAATAATTCTGCCTTGAATACAGTACAAAGGTATGAGTGTAGTTTGTGTTGATTTAGCCTAAAACTACCAAGACTGGGAAGTACAGCCTGGTGTACTGGGCTGCCACGATGCGCTATAGAAAAGGCAACGCAGAGCTGCCCTCAGGCCTTCAGCATTTGCCGACTGTCCCCAGCAGATGCACTTGCTGTGCCGAGCCCTGTGCTGCCAAGGCTCCGCTGCTACTGGCTCCCAACAGAGCTAATGCACAGCCAAGCTGCATATGCCCATACAGACTGCTGTCGTACCAACAGCGGCTAGTGACCTCAGGGTAGGCACACTGCTGGTGTTACAGACCTGATGTGGCTGTCCTTTGGGGATATGAGATAGCCACAGTGTCAGATGTAAAGCATTGATGGAATTGTTAATTACATTCCAATTAAGGGATAGATAATTACCTGTGGTGATTCATAGAATAACAGACCTCAACCTGCAGATCCCACACTGAGCTTGCCAAGCAGTCCACGGCAATGACCTCTTCTGCATTAAATACATGCAAGCAACATGAAGTGGCAAACGATATCAGCGCTGCACAAAGTTATTCTAAGGAGTCATTCTGCCACACACTGAAAGTTTTTAAAACCTACGGTTTTGACTTTATCTGTTTCATTTCCACACCTGGAGGACATCAGTTCTTAAAATACATTTTTCATAGCAATGTGCTTTATATAACAGATCAGACATTTTCATAAATAAAATAACCTTATTGTATTTTTTTAAAGCTAATGCAATAGTAATAATCTAGTGATATGTGCTGAAGATTGAGAATTTCTATGGCAAGAAATGCAACTTAAAGGTAAGTAATTTCAGAAATACAATATGAAAAAGATCATCAGATCATTACCAGCTCTGTGTTTTTCTCAGTTGTATGTAAAGGTACTTTACATCGAATACTTTCAATTGGATCAGATGGCACAGAAATATTATTTGACCCTTACTATTTCAGGATGTTTTAGATTTGAAATTGGGAAAGTTACTTGATCTTTTCATTACATCTGAATTTTTTAATATACAATATTTGTTTTTAAAATGTTTATTTACACATTGTCTGAGTTACAGTCTCAGCATCTACTAGCTGCCTACCAAAGTAACATATAGAAACTGAAACTAAATCATCTTTCTTGCTGGACAAATCTCAGATACCTCATATCCATCCATGAACTCTGCTGCAAATTGCTCTTCATTCTGCTGCCAAGGTCTACTTTTGACTTTACATCAGACTTAATTTTGTTTAGGAAATGGATTATAATAGTAAGTGTATTGCATGTTAGTGTTTCAGTAGCCGCAGCACCGAAGACAAAAGGAGACATACTGCTTGTCTGACAGAAGCCATGATGGTATTTCAGTTTTACATTTGTTTCTTAAATTGCAGTTCTATATAAGGCAGTTTCTGAAGTGCTCCTTTACCATGTCTCTCCAAAGCATAATGGCACTTCCACTGTGCGAATATTGATTTTAAAAAAGTATTCAGTTCTTTCATGTCATATACTCTGTAAAATGCAACCACTTTTTGCACAAATTTGCACTATTCTTTCTTCAATTTTTGTGTGGCTGATGTTGCCCCAAGGCATTCAATCTTCATATCTTTCATATACTTTCTTGTTTATTTCCTCAATATTTCACTTTCTTTTTTTTTCTAAATGTCACCAGCTCTATGATAAGATCAACTATTACAGTGAAAAGGTCACTATTAACCAAGTGCCATCCACCCATTGTATCTGAAACACTGCTACCATTTCCCATCCCTCTCTGGGGCTGTCCCTATGCATCATGCTGTAGGAATTTGCACCGTCTGAATGCACCCTGCTGCATAACCTCAGCCCCCGTGGCTGGATCCCAGCTGTAACATTGACAAATGTTTGGATCTTCAGATCCAACAACTACACTGTGTGCTCCAGCTTCCCTCAGAAGAAAATAGGGGCATGAGGACAGTAAGGGAGCCTCATGTGCACTGATGTCTCCCATGCTTTGGACGATCAGGAGGTCCAGGCTGTGGTGAAGAGTACCTGCCTACTGTGAAGGTTAATTACATACTGCTTATTTTTTTTTTTTTTTATTTTTTAAATCACAGCCATGGCAGTAAGAAAATTATCTCCTAACTTTTGCCATGCTGGAAATATATGTCTCTCTCATTAGAATAAAGGTAAATTTTCATTTCCAACCCAATCAAGAGTCAAATAATATAGGCAGCATTCTGGACTTAATGGCCCATAAAGCTGTAGGAGTACCCAACCTCTTTAAGCTGTTTCAACAGGGTTCTGCTGCAAGCAGAGCAGTTGATCAAAAGTCACTTTTGTATTTTTAATAGTAAGATGATTATGTCCTATTTGCTGTGTTGAAGAATGGGATAAATTTCATCATTACAGATTCTATCAAACAAGCTTTAAAGTTTCTAAAAGCTCTTTCCTCTGAATTAGTAAATTAATCAGCTGGAGACCCTAACAAAGTGAAAGGTGTTCATGTCAATAGCTTGTAACTGCAATAGATTATTTTCCTGTAGTGACAAATTCAAGATTATTAAAGCTGAAAAGCAAAAACCTGCTCTGCTTCCTAATACAACAACCTCTGCGAACTTTCTGACCTCTTTGTGAACTACCGCTGTGTGACTGATAGGCCACATAGACCTACAACTTCTCTGATGCTTATTTCTTGAAAGAAACTGTTTTGGAACTTCTTAATTCAAAGGGAGTTGTAAAGTGTTTCATATTGCTTTAATCTATTGTTACCAGTGTTCTGTCTTGGACAATATAGTCGTACAATTGTCCAGGCAATTCAAATTGGTAGTGATTTCCAACTGTCTTTCTGTTTTATTATCTTTTTTTTCTTTTTTATAGTCTACTCATCAGTTTTTATTTGCTAGCATTTACATAGGAACATGCAAATCTGGTCAATGTTTTTACTGATCAAAATGTTGGGAAGATATTTCAGACAATTGTCCATTGTGCTACTAGGAGAAGATTAAAGAACCATTCTGGACTGTTTTCAATAGTTTTTTGCCTTTGTTATTTTTTGACAAAAGCTCTTGAGCAGCCAAAGCACAGCAATTGTATGAAATGTTCTGTAATTTCAACTGTAGCTTTCAGTGCAAGTTCACAGCCTCTAAAGGCATTGCAAATTTTAGCTACCACATTTGAAGGAATGTTATTGGAACATTTGATTCTTTCTAAAGCCTTTGTTCATGGCTGCCTAATGAAATCTGCCATTAAAAATAAAACCACATACTTACTAATATATACAACAATAGCAATACATTTATGTAAAGCAAAATATTCATTTTCAGTAAATACCATATACAAATGAATATGTAGAGAGAATATATGTTTATCTGTATCTTGCGTACACACAAACCCAAGATGAAGGCTATGATGACTCTGCCCTTGTGTGTAATTCATACTTAGCCAACTCAATAATCTGTGCTTACGTTTGCCACTCCTGTCAGGCTCTATCAAGGCAGCTGAGGTATAGCTAGCAAGGTCAGCCTCTGCCAGCCCTGCCTTAGCTATCAGCTGCACATGGCATCCATCAGCCCCTTGGGAGATTTAAGTTCTGACCAGGGAGATTGATTCTCGGACTGAGAATCCTGATCCTGACTTCTGCTTTGTAGTCCTGGATCCTATCCTATCTTCCTCCATTTTATTCCTAACACTTTTATCCTGCTTTCTTAGCCTTATATTTTGCTCCTCATGAGTCCCATTAGCACTGTTCCAGCCCTGTTCTCCCTTCAGCCAGTTCTTGCTTTGCATTAGGCACCCCTTGATCTCCTGACCTGCCCCAACTGTACCTCTCTTGGCATTCTTGTCCTGCGTTAGCATAAAAGAGAGAGGTACACGTGGTGGTGTTGTTACTGCTGAGCAGACGGTGCCTGAACCAGCAAATCTAGCTGGATGTGCTGTGGTTCACTGTACATCCATTCCTTACTCCCATTGCTTATTCAACATCATTTTTTCCCATTATTCAGAATATTCCAATCTACTACTATCTTGAATAAAAAGAACTGACTTGTAACCTGATTTGCAAAATCCACCTTCTGAACCATTCTAATCTCCAATAAATTTAGGCCACCGATTCAAACATGTTGGTAAAAAGAAACATCCATATTTCTATTGAAAAAATAGTACTTCAAAAGTTCTCACATATTTCCCTTAGTGGTTTGGTGTCATCTGTTTATCGATTTCACTAACCAGTGCTCACATATACAGTCTTACAAAGGAGCTCCTAAAACCTGATTTTACTATGGGACTCAGCCATGTTGCAAACAGCATCCTACTGCTAAATTATTAAATAAACACTGAACGATGAGAAAGGTCAAGCAAATCAGCAGTGGTCTCTGGCAGTAAAGAAAGGCAGCTTTGGTTGTATTGACTGGAACATAACCAGCAGATCAAGGGGAGTGATTAATTCCCCTGCACTCAGCAGTCATTAGACCACATCTAGAATAATGTATCCAGTTTTGAGTCCTAAAGTACAACAATGAATTTAGAATGAGTTTATTGGAGTGTCACCGAGATGTCTGGGGCTAGAACACTTCCCTGTGAGGGAAGGCTGGGGAAGCTGGGCATGTTCTGCCTGGCAAAGTGATTGCTTTGGGAGTACCTAACAGCAGCCTGCAGGTCAGACAGGGAGGATGTCAAAAAGACAGAGCCAAGCAATTCACAGCAGCTCTGCCTGGTGTAAGTAGGCATATATTTACCATAGGTGGAGTGAAGCAGTGGATCAAGCTGCCCAGAGAAGTTGTGCAGTTTTCATTCCTGAAGCACGTTTTCAAGGCCTGACCGGATAAAGCCCTGAGCAACCTGTACTAATCTCAGATCTGACCCTGCTTCAAGCTAGGGTTTGGACTAGACAGCTCCTGGGGTCCCCTCCAACACAAATTACTCTGTCATCCTATAGGTCAAGGTGATTCTGGAGCTGAAGAAGAAACTGCAAGGCCAGCAATAATGCAGAAGCCACCAGTGGATCACTGTCTAAGGACAACTGGAAATCTAGAGGAGGTAGTCAAGAGTCAAGCCAAATCAAAAGACAAATTATTGTCTGCTTTACATATGTTGGCGTATAGTGCAATTTTTTTAAGGACTCCCAAAGCGCACAATATGAAATAAATATAGGATAGCACTAGAAACTACTGTGGGATTACATCAAGGAGAACTTACAGGAACTGCTGATATTTGGTAAAGCAGAAAGCAGTAAGGAAACTCTTAAGAAGTATTTGGGTCTTTTAATGTGTTTGAGAACTTGTCAACAAGTTTGTTTTCCTACAAAAAAAATTTGTTCCTGCAGCCAGTTTCAAAACACCAAACAGCCTCTTGTTCTGATGTTCTTCTTCATACAATATGACTTTTGGAAGATCAAGACAACCTCTAATTTCCATTGCACTGATATGTGTTTTGAAATCAAGCTGTTATTGATGCAGAATTAATTCACAAAAGATAGCTTCATCCAGTCTAGGGAACTAAGTGTTCTTATTTAATCTACTTTAAGTCAGGATCAAATTTTACAAATTTTGAAAGGAGAGAGCACTGCAAACTTTCTGTTGGGATATATAAAGTTACCACATTATTCCAAAGACTGTTCAAAATCACAAAAACACTGTTTAAAACCTCATCTCTCCTATGAAAATCACAGTGAGTAAAAAGCTGTTGGTTAAAATAAAGTAAACGACAAGTAAAACAACACAGGAACAATTCTAAGCGTCACCTAAAAAAATTCTTAGAAGGCAATCCAAGATGTGTTACACACTGGAGTTAAAATACAAGGTTTATAATGGCCAAGCAGGTGTCTCATAATGTCTCATCAAAAGCTACCTTAAAGTCACTGTTCGTAGAGGGAGCTTCTACTCCAAATGAGGAGCAGGACTCGGGGAGACAACATGTCAGAATAACAAGAGGCTACCACCACTGGCCTGTGTCCTTCGGTAGTATGCCTTGCATAATATTTAACTAGACATCTACTTTAAAAATAAAGAGAACTAATCTCTATTATCTATCAAGGAAAGTCATTGAGATTTTTAAGAAGAGTTTTCATAGCCTGAATGTTAAAGTGAGATGATCTTTTCCATGGTTCTAGTTGATGCTGACAGATTAAAAGGAGGTAGAAGAAAGATCCACGTATAGCATACAGCTACAGTGAAACAGCTATAATTGGCTACATAAACTGGAATGAATACAAAATCTCATGGGTCCTGTGGATGGACTTCACCTTGTTACAAGATCTGATGAATCCAACGTGCCTTAACAAGTTATAGGCAAACTATAGATTGTACTCATGTAGTCAGAATATTCCCAAAATTTTCTGAACAAAAGCAAAGATCTTGAAGAAATAAGAGTCTACATAATATGAAGGTAAATAAATAAGAGCTTCAAAAGTAGAACACTTCAACGAGAATTAAGGGTAGACAGATGTCCAACAATCAGTCCCTCTTTTCTGACATGAAAGTCATTCAGGAAAACAGGAAAAATGGAAAATAAAACAAAGGTCTTTCTAAGATCTATTTGAAACATTTGCTGTCTAAATTCCCTTTAAAACTGCTGACCTCTTGATTTTTAACTGCTATTTAAAACAGGGCAGAGTCAGCCACCAAGTTTCACCTTAGACAACCAGGTCCATAGTCAGGCCTTGTGGTGGTGGGTAATAAACTCTTGATGTCGATCTTCTCAACCTTCCCAGATACACATTAACTTTTTGGCTGTCTTATACAGAAGGAAGAAAATCTATTTAAAATAGAGATCAGCAATCCTTTGCATTCCAGAACACTGTGCCAAGACTCTCGAAGATGCATCATCATGGACACTGTTCTCTGTAAAAAATCTGAGCTGTTAAGTGAGGGTGATATGAAAATGCAGATGTCCAGGGCTTCACAATCTACTGTGCAATTGCATTTAACAGTATCTCCAGTGCTTTATCTGCTGGTGAACTCCAGCATGTTTGTTAGGACGAACTGGTGAGCCTGCCTGCAGTTAACTCCAGCTGTTCAATGGGTTCCGTTTCAGTGATAACTCTTCATTCTGTTTCTGGCCCTGTTTGGTCTTCTAACCCTAGTGAATCCTACTTATGCTGGACAAACAGAACCAAAGTGTGGTTCCTGTATTTGTTTCTGTTCCTCAAGTAGTTCACATGCCATTTCTGTCACCACTGCTCTCAAAATATCTTGTGCTTCATACAGTCTTGCCATCCAGGCAACAGCTTATTTTTTAGAGAGGGTAACAAAGCAGGATTTCTGTTTTAAGAAATCCTCTTTTATCTCTGATCGTTCTACTTAATTCAGGCTTCTTTGAGACATTACATTGAAAGCTCAAGCTAGGAAGTCAAACAATATGCATTTAAAACAGTTTTCATTTAACCTGGATTTTAAACTACATTTCCATAATTTGTTTTTATTCCTTGGGTCTCTCATAAAACACAAAAACAAATAAAAAAGGATGGATAGGCAACTATCTTTTCTTATCACAGAATTTCTGTTTCATTACACTGTATTTCACCCCAAAAGCCTGTTAAATTTCAGCATACCTGATGGTTTGAGAACAGAGATATGAACTTCCCCCTTAATCCTACTCTCTCTGTGTAACATTTAAATATGACTTTCACTAAATTTGTCCTGGGATACAACACCCTCAAAGGAATTCATGCTGAAGAGAACAGCTGGATTGACACATGGGCCATTTGGTGAGTGCTGATTCCTGTAAGCAGAAGTGCCTAAGGACCATGAGTAACATAATTGCTCAAGAACAGGATATAAATATATCTTTGCATGATTCTACTTTATAAGTCTTTAAATCCATAGATATCAGAGGGTAGCCTCCAGAATTAGGCATGATTTGAGGGAAGGTCCCATAATCTTTTCTCTTAATATCTTGGTTTTACTGATTATCAGGACACATCTAGGAAAATCCCTGTACAGTAAGAATATATGAGATCAACTCATAATTTGTCTACAATTTTTCTGCTGATTCATGTCTAACTGAAGGGGAAACAAATCTGCAGGATGTAGACAGGCAAGTTAAACTGCTCAGAAAACATTACTTTTCCTTAAAATATATTTCCTCAGCAGATTTACCCTTGTTACATTGGAACTAGGGGAAAAAACGCTGCAGGGAGATCCTGAGCACGCAAACCCCTCCTAAGGAATAGAAAAACTGAACTCTCCTTTCTCGTTCTCTTTATTCTTCAGTTCTCAAAGAGGGAGTAATTAGGGAACATGTATTGCTTATGTCTGTCATATCGCATTGTAAATACTATAATAATTTATCCCTACTTGCTTGTAAGGTTAATTTGAATTCACTTTTACATAAAATATTCAACACTTATTAACATTGCTTACAACTTCAACTTCACCACATAAACCACTTTAACAGTAGGATAACAACAAGTAACATTTCTGGAAAAGAAACGAAAAATAATTCAGCTGAAACTATACGAAGAATTTAGATAATTTCACAAGACATTTATCTGTATTGCACCTATTCTGGGGTCAAAAACTTCAGTGAATGTTTTTGAAGAGCTTTAATATATACGAATTATTAGAATCCTTGAAGTTATTTTCATTTTACAGATGTTTCCTTAGCATAGCATTTGCATAGCATTTCCTAAATTTATATGACTAGAAACTAGCTTAGAAGTAGGAAAGAAAACACTTCTAACTGCCTCCTAAAAACACCCAGGTTACTTCACAATGCTTGAAACTGAAAGTCAGCCTGTTTAGCAGAAGTGGTTTTATGTTATCATTTCTTAGATACAGAAAACTATGACACGGTGTTTAGAGTTTTGTTTTTAGAACATCGTATTCAAACTAAGTAACATGTAGATATTATTAACTAAGTAGTTGCTTCAGATTAAACTGCAGAAGTATGCAAATCACTAGAATAGTTTTTCACCTGATGGCATGTGTCACTTGGGAAGGAACAGAAACAGAATGATGCATCCTGGTTCTCTGAAATTTAACAGATCTAAGATACTGTATATGAGGAAACAAATATAACATCTTTTGAAAATTTTATGCACTTTGAAGAAAAAAGATATATCACATAAATTTTACTGTGATAACACAAGTTGAACTTCATGACAAAATTGTCGATGTTTGGCTGTATGATAGATAAATTTTTTTCCTCAGAATAAACTGACACTGGAAGAAACACAAATCCCAAATTTCTTTTCAACATAATACTTAAGGTTATTAGATGAAGTATATATATATTCAAGCCAAATACTTAGGACAAGATGCTTTTTTTTGGGGGGGGGGGAAAGAGGCATTGTTTATGCAGACTTTAACTTTATTTGATTAATTTGTCTAAATTTTCATTTTCTACCGTCTTGGAATAATACTAGTAGAATAAGTTTGCTGCAATAATTTCACTAGTCTACTTTTTGTATTACAAAAATGAACATTTTTTGGGTACCTCATTACTCTGCTCAGAAGTATGTATTACATTTTCAGAACTGCTTTTTTTTTTGTTATTTCCTGTTACTATTCACTGATTTCAATTAGTGAAATCGCTCTTAAAACAATGATTTCCATCTGTAGGAAGTAATCTTTCTGATTTATTACTAAAGAAAATATTCTATTGCCTAACACTATATCAGTATTAATTCTTGTAAGCAAAGACTTACTTCCAACAAATGACAGTTGGAAATACCACAGGTTAGAAGGGTCACAGAGACAATTCTCATTAGAAGTGTTGCTGAAGGCATTAAGGCTTTACAAAGGAAAGACCTCCCTACGCTGAGACACCACGGTCCTGACCCTACTTTGGTTAGCTCCATTGTGCAAAACCAGCTTTCACAGAATAACGGTGATGTGTTACTTATCCATCCAAATCCTTCATATATACTACTTGCAATATGGATTCTTGAAGTCACAGTTAAATTCACTAAAATTAACTGCAAGAGATTATGTAGTTAAGATACTTCAAAAAAATCAAAAAAATACAATGCCTTGGGGGAATCTGGTAGAGGTACATAGCTTTTTTTCTTGCATGACAGATGGCAAAAATTCCTTGAAACCACAAATCTGTTGTTTGGGAGAAGGCTGATAAACTGGCAAAACTTCCACTACTACCTTTGGGGCTGGTATCAAAGAAAGTCAACTTGTTTAATAAAGAGAAACACTCCCAGAGGCTGGACTGAAGAGAACTTCCACACTGCTAAAATCACTCCACAGGCCTCACTGTTATAGTCAGAATTAGAAACGAGAGCAGCAAACTTCGGGTGAGTCCTCCACCTAAGGCATGCCCAGCTGAACCCTGGGGAGCAGCTCTCCAGTGGCCGTGCCAGGAGCACCTCCTCGAGATGCTCCAGCGCAAGAGGGCTGGGCAGTGCAGGAGACACGCAAGGTGAGGGGCCCACCGGCTCTCCTACCTCTGACTCTGATGGTGTTGGTGGCCTCCGAACCACCCCGCTGTGAAGCAGGCAGACAGACAGAGGCTCTGCTTCTCCATTTTGAATCCTACACGCTTACGCAAGCTCCATGCAAGCACTGGGACTTCAGGTCTACCCTTTCTACCCGCGTGCCACACTTTTCTTGATTTTTCAAGGTCAATAGCCTAGCAAATCGAACTAGCTAATACGTTTCCATCTAGCTGGAACCACTGCTCTACCCTTGTTATCTCTCAAATGTGAATAATGTCCTTTTTGCACCTATTCTGCCTGGCACAGAATTAAGTAGCACAAACTGCAGTCTGGTGTGATACATGTTATCACAGATTATCATTCTCACTTCTTGGAGCTCCCTGACTGTTGCAGCAGTTCAATTAACTTCATATATTCCCTATTTCTGAATGTCACACTTTGGCATTCAGATATTCAGTACACATTTCCAGTTAATTTTCTTACTTGTTTTCTGTACCTTTTCTGATTTATTATCAGCATAACATCAGTTTCAGTACATCTTAGATAATTAATTCAAGCACAGTCACACTATTTTATACATTAATTTTTACTCAGCTCAAGAGCGTCTCGGAACTCTACAGCTCAAATTCAGATAAGAACCGTAAACAGAAGCAATAGACTTTTCTATGAAAAGTTAGTCACTCTCAACCAAAATAGACTAACACTCCAGCAATTCCCGTATCTGTACAAAGCAGTTCTGAAAGGGAAATATCTTCTATTACAAACAGAATAAAAGGGTTTAAGATAAATTGCAGTGATTACTCTGGCTGGAAGTTGGTCAAAACAGCACCCATGCAATTTTAAAATGTGATTATTAATGGAATGATTACAATTACTTAATTGAATCTGGCTTTGATAGCAATCTTTTGATATACATTTTGATGTGTATTTGACACGTGATCAATACAATAATTTTTTTCTGGAAAGCATTTGCTTTTAGCAAAAGAATATTTAACTCATTGCTGTAAAACTCAAGAGTTTGTGTACACTTAGTATTGTTTGTGCATCTTTTAAATGGAAAAATGTAATTTTCTGGTATTGAAAATCCCTTTTTTTCCAATAAACTCTAACTCATGAATATTCAGAGCAAAAATAAACTGATTATTTTATTTTTTTACTTTCAGGAGTAATTTTTTGTCTTTGAGATTCATTCTAAAATTATAAGGTACTTTAACAACATTTTATAATGTATTTAACCTCTGTTTTCCAGATATATGATTAGCATAGAAGCTTACACAAAAACTAAGAAAATGGCGGACAACAGAAAATGCCATCTGACAGATAAAGCCAGTATCACTCTACTTTCAGATGTTTGTATTTCAGCCATAATTATGACATTTGAATGCCGTATTTGTGTTAACCGGAGTATTGCATCTGAGAATACTCTAAATCTCTAATAGACACATGGATACTTATTAAAAAAAAAAATCAGAAAAGTATCAAAACCAAAATAAATTAAAAGAGCTTGAATTAAATGAAAAAGAAAAATGACAACAACAGAAATCTTTTCTGGAAGTTTGCAAATCATTGACTAAAGAAGAAAATACTAGAAGTCACACCAATCCACATCTGTATTCAGTCACTAAACTACTTTTAACCCATCAGCAAAATACAGTTTGATAAAAATAGAAATGAAAGAAGATATATTTTCTACATTACCATATGTACAAAGCTCAAATCTAGAATTCTGAATTTATTTCATCTAGCTACATTTTTAAGTTTTATAATTGAACTTTAAATCCTGTGTTTACAGAAACCAGAACTTCAACATTGGCAATTTATTCTACAAAATTATGTTAAAAATACAATAAAATACTCGATTGAAAATATAAGTGTTATCAGCACTATGGGCCAGAGAGGCGCTCTCTGCCAATGAGTAGCAAAATTCCTTACATATCACAAATGAGTATGATTGACTAGGTAACCTGATTAGGCTGTTAAGAGTGACAGGACCTGTCCTTCCAGATCAAGCAGCAGGTTTAGCTATCAAGTTTCTTGTCCAAAAGTGCAATTACTGACTAGTCCACAGGAAAGCACAAAAGCAATACAGGCAATACCAGAATAATCTCCTCATATAAAAAATTCTTTGTTAGCCTAATTTATTTCCTGAAGCAAAAAGGTTATTGGTGGGGAGGTGGGGAATGGGAAGACAAAGGCACCCTGTAAAACTACGCACAGCTTTTCCTATGTATAAGCCTATCAAATTCAACTGGTTAGGCCCTTAGTTTTACAGGTATTTCATAGATGTTAATTGCAATAAATATTTGTGTTAATTTTTGCCATCTTAATTATTCTTCAGAATAGCTCCATTCTAATTATTTCATCTTTCCAAGTTTTATCCCAGTGTACAAAACAGATTTCCAATTTCTGCACTATTTGAGGGAACATGGAAATCTAACCTAGCCTTCATTTTTCACTCTACATTTTGAATATTTCTAATTACATCCTTAACAACAGAAGTTGTAATAAATAATTATGAGATCAGATGCTTTCATAATTATTATAAATTATTAAATTATTACTGGGCGTATCACGATCTTCACAGAACTCCCAAACTCTGAGCTTAAATGTTCTAAAACAATTGCCAGTTCACAACCAGCATGAAATAACTACAGCTTATATACAGTAAGAATATCAAAGGTCTCATCATTCTATTAGCTTGCATGTTTGTTCAACTCCTCCTCCACAAGGGTTCCAAGAAGAAAAGTGACAAGTGTTTCTGCTGGCCATCTTTGCTGCTCTGTGTACTCCTCGGTTTTGATTTTTAAGGACAAGTGTACCCCAAAACACCGTTAAATCAAATGTTTCAACCAGCAAAAGAGGTGAAAGGATAAAGCATATAGCTGTACCGATGACACAACCACTTACTGCAGGTCAGAGGAAAAAGGCAGTTCTTGGACACTTTTGCACATTGCAACAAGACTGAGAGTTAAGGAGATCTGCTTCTGATGTTTTCAAACTCAACCTCTTCCACCTCCAGTGTTACAGCTCTTACCTTCTGCACATTCTCTCACACAGATAACCCATAAAGTGGTTCTTGAGTTTGAAGAACTGCACTTTTCAGTGTCTATATGCTCCAAAGGGCATTTCAGCTGCATCTGCACTACTCGATAAACTGAGCGCATGCTTAGTTCTTCTTTTCCACAGCTTAATTTGTCTTGGTCCTGCTAATTAGAAGATCGCAAAGCAGCATGCTAGTATGCCTAATGCTACTAGTCTCCTACACCAGAGAGAACTATGCTCATTTCTAAAACTTGAATTGTGGTTATTGATTAATAGAACTGCAGCATTACGTACACCTGATGATGTAGAAAGTTTTAGTCTTGTCATCAGTACGAATCATTGGAGGTGGAATTGGGAAGTCCTCTTTGGTGTTCTGTATTATTCTCTATTTGGTGTACTTTTTCTCCATTTGGCTAAATAATCTTGTCATCAGTTCTGCAAAAATTTTGGTTTTCATCTGGCATTTACCTCTTTTTTTTGAGGAACTTTGTTCCTTGTCGCTCCAATATACTATATTCCTAATTACTACATTACTGTCTATTACTAATTGCTATATTATGTAACTGGATTTCTCTGCCTTTTTGTAGGTCATTATTTTCTCCTAATAAAACAAATAAAATGAGCCTCGTGAAACTTAGAGGTTTAAATGTGTGTCAGCTAGTTGCCAGTCTCTGGTTTACCTTTGTTCCTAAAGAAAACAATAATTTTTCACTATTCTAACTCCTACATAAATCCAACTGCCTATAGTTTGGCATTCAATGCCTTTTACTCAGACCCTTTTGTAGTGGCTAATGTGGCCTAAGTTGATGGAATTGTCTCTTGATTCTACATTGATTTCATATTGATTGCAAACACGTCTAGAGCTCCTAAGTACAAGAAGTATCTTCTCTCTTTTATCTCAGTATTTTTTCCTCTGGTGGAACATTCCTCTGGTACTGTGCTTTTTTTCTGTATTCCCGGAATCCAGGTTTTCTGGCTTGTCAGCTTCTACCAGCACTGCAATTCAGACTTTAGTATATATCCTATTTAGTACAAGTCTACTAGTACTCAATATTCAGAAAGAAACAGTTGTTCCAATACCAGAAATACTTTTACCTACTCCTTAATGCCCACACTGTTTTTCCTCTCATGTGTCCTTAGTTGTAAATATGTTTATCTGAAAATCAAATATCTTGCTTGCTTTTCTTATGCCTGTGCTTAAACCATACTTGAGCAACTTTTGCATTTAAGGAAATAACTCTTTTACACAATATATTACCTGCCAAACTCATGTGTACAAAATATTATGGAAGCAGAATACTTAATTTTCAAAAAATAATTAGGCATTTATATGAATAATAAAAATAAAGTCTGCAATTTTATCAATCAATCATGAGGAAAAAATGTAGGGGCAAATCAATTTTGTATATTAGCAGCTTCTAAGAATACAGATGTCTGGAAGAAATCTTCTCCCACAAACTTCTTAGATATGACTATGCACCATACAAGTGTATGTACCTTCTTTTAAAGCCTCTAGTACTGACTTCCAGAGGTAGAACAAAACTAAAGAGGTGTAATACAGCATGCCTATTTTAATATTTTGATATTTTAATATTTAAAATAGTTCTACTGTTACAGATTTTGCTTTCTCAGCAAGGAAAGATATTTTTCTTACCTCAAAGTAATCATGAGGCACATATATTTGCTGTTGATTTCCATTTCAAAAAAGAAGTAGAACAGAAATTTTAAAGAAAATTTCATGTGCTAGCTTTCCTGCATGTGGCTAGATGCCTACTTAATGACATTTTTCTCAGGCATGGCTCACTGGCCTGGCTGATTGTGCCACTTGACAGATTTAAAAAATCAAAGTCACTGAATAGTATACAGAACATGAGATTTCAGTCAGCAGTTGAGGTATGTGTTTCAGTTCATGATTCCAGAGGAATTTTTGTAGAAACCAGGCAGATAAATCATAGTTACTCATCTTTTGTCTCTAGATAATACAAGCACTTAATTAATGGGAATTGAAGCAGTGGCGGTAAAAAAGTCAAGATGGAACTCTCATATGGTTTATGAGAGTTACGATTCTCATATGGCTTTAAAATTATAGAACTTTAAGAATGCGTTTTGAATTAATACATATATGTGAATATTCAGTGTCTAGTTCCACAAGTTCATTGATAGAATAAATAACTCATTTTCAAATACTGAAACTACGCTTTGGCAGAAGAGTAAATTAACTGTTTATTTGTGGAGACAATTTGATGTGTGCAATAAATAAATCACCATTTTCATAAAATAATTCCATTTATAATTTTCCTCTTTAATACATTCCAATAATACTGAAGGTAAAATTTTAATTAAAAAGATGTATAGTGAGGCCCAATAATATCGTGTTGGTGAAATGGAAGAACAAGGGTAGGAAATGTTTCCTTAGGTAGTTATATTCTATCCAGCTCCTTCACATGAGAGCCCATTTATCCTCTTTACTCCATACCAGTCCTATTTCTGACTCAAATATTGGTGAAGCATGAAGGGAGCAGAAAAATTAGCAGCATAAATCTGGTTATACATACAATACATTAAGTCATGTTTCTGTGGTACATACAATCAATACTTGCAAGAAGGTCTGCTCACAGTATTATGCTCATGTCTAAAAGGTAACACCTTTCAAAGCCGACAATATAGACACACCATAAGTGTCAACATAAAACAAGCATCTAAACATGACAATATACCAAGTCCCTCCCACATGTCAGTAAAAATTCCTATGCCTTCTGTAGTAAAAACCACATTTGTAAAATACCCATGTAATCATGCAGCACATCTACAGAGTTTTAAAGTGCCTTAAGCCTTTTCCACATTTTTCTTTTTGTTTTGCAAATTCAATTTTCATTACTAGTGTTTTCCATTTTGTCATGGGCTTTGCTAAAGCTCTTCCTCTATTTTCCCTCACTGAAATGTACATTCTAGAAAGTAATTTTATCAAGTATATTAGTCTACGTTATCTGCAAAACTAATAATACTTCATAAATTTGAGGATTTCTTTGTCTTCAAATATGAAACAGCTCAGTTTACAGTAACTTTGGCAATCCTTGGAGCAAGGAACTACATCCTGGAAATAAAAGTCTAGAATAGAATAGACTTCGCTTCCTCAGCCAGCTTTTATAGGTCAGAAGTCTCCTGTTTCCCACTTACTATCTGACCTCAATTAATGAAGTCTTTTAGAGGGCACTAAATTATTTTTGTATAATAGAAGTTTAAATTGAAAATTTCTTGATTATTTTAATTAACACACTGTATATGACATGACCCTTTTCCAGATAGCAGGAAATTTTGGATAGCATATTCAGGGCTATACTACTACGAAACGATTCAGATTTTTGGCAAATTGCCACAGCTGGGGTGGAAGCTTGTGTTCCTGTATAAAACACTTCTCCAAAAGCTCAACTGCTACCATTAAACTAAGTAATACTACACCTTCTGATTTTCAATAGATCAAGATAACCCTGTATTCAACTACATGAAAGCCATGAACAGGTTTCAATAGCTGTCATTCCATCTGTCACTCAATAAACCTCATTTTTCCTTCTCTTTGATCTTTTAAATCATGGCCCTATTGTTCATTCCAATGGATAATTACACTGCCACCTTTATTTGATTCAACTTATCCTTCTCAGATTTTAAGAATTAAGAACAGTCTGTGTTAAGGGTTTTGCTGCATGTTTCCAATAGTTTTATTATAGACACACAAGAAACTTTTCCTGAGGAAACAACCTCCCACTCATCTATTACTTTCTACAAGGATATTGGACATTTCAGTTTAACATGTTTTGTTGCTTTTCAAAACAAAACTCCCTTGCCTTAGAATGATAATCTTGTTCCAGCCTGGAATCTGATCCTGCTACCTGTTTGTACTTGCTCATTTTCATTTGGCGATTCCTCTCTTCTACATCCATTGCACCTGTTAAGTTTAAAGAAAAAAAAAAAAGAAAATAAGTACACAAGTAGTCCTCAATCCAAGTTTAAAGTTATGCTTGTGGAGTTTTAACAGAAAGAGCCGAAATCTGATTTACTTAGATTACAGTGTATATAATTACAGTTTCTGAATTAAAATTTTGCAGAAAAATATTTTAAGAGGAGAAAAATATTAGATAAGTATTTCAGCAGAATCTTAATAAGTGTTGTATTATCTACACAATTAAAATTAAACCAACATTGTGGAAGAAACAAATGTAAATGGAACAGAATGTTGTCAAAGAATAGAATTTTACAGTTTCAAAAATATTCAAGAGAAACTGAATCTTATGTTTAAAATAAGGAATGCAAAGACAACCTGAGTATTTTGGGTGGAGATCCTGCATTTGCTGTAGTGTGATACCGGCATTTTTATACCAAATTACTAATCAAGTAAAACAACCACAGGCTGGCAGAGCTTCAGTTTACCATTTGAGCCCATTCTTAGTATGCTCAAAACAATTTAAAGATGTATAAAGGAATGTTAAAGAGCCACCCAGTGGCATCACTGTATTACATTCTAATGACACACAACTTCAGGAATCATTTCAGGATTCACTGTTCTTGGACCAAATACATGATTAGTCTCAGTTAGGGATGGGCTTTTACTACATGACTCAGGCAGCAGCTGGTTTCAGGCAACTGGTACTGTAACACCACAATTTACTACATAATAGAATAAGAAAGTGCCAAAGCTGAGGTGGGAGAATGAGAAATAGAAAAAAAAAGAGGAAGACAAAAGCTGCGAATGTAAAAACTATTTTCAAACAAAGTATAGTTCTCTTTTATACACACACAGCCTTGATTCTCTTCCACTTTAACATGGAATAAATTAAAAATAATTCATTACACACTGAATGCTAAAAAGCATTCATTTTGACTGACATTTGTCTTAAATGTTCCGTAATTTTAACACAAAAGTTGTCTAGGATTAAAATTTCAGAATCCCAGTAGTCATAAATGGAAGTTTCTGTACATTAGATATATTGAGCAATATGGACTTTCATTTATGGAACTGAGATGGGAATATTAGATTCCAGTGTACTGTATAAATCTATTTTAAACTCTAAACCACAGTTCTGAGTCATAATCTAACAGTAAAGTGGGGCTTTGCACAGGACCCTTGAGCTTTTTTTTCTTTCTGGACAACAGTAATGGCAGTAACACATGCTACTAGAGAGACCTGCCAGCTAAATCTTGCGGCACTTTGTGGGAAATCTGGAAGGATGAGGGTGAGATGAAGAGGGAAGGGAATAAGGCTAAACTGTACTATTATCTATAAACCCCCTGGCTTCAGATTTTCGTATTCAAACTCTCCATTTCGTACTCCCTACAAACAACATGAAGTGAAAAGCCTTCATCAAAACTTTTTTAAGAGAAATGAAAATCAACAAAGATGAATGAAAAAGAAAAAATACTGTTTTACAGGGAGAAACAAAATGAAAAAAGACAGCAGGAGATAAAACTCCTAAAATAAAATATAGTTAGTTTTTCCTATCACAATTTTCCTCAACCATTATAGGCTCCAAAGCAATACTTGCCAATTTATCATTAAGATGTAGAGATTTTTTTTAAAGATCTAGTTTTAAAAGCTCTAAAAATCTATTTTCTCTCTTCAAAAAAAACCCTTTATACTGGAAAATGATATTTTTCTTTTTTCAGTGATGGAAGAAACACATAAGTGGTTTTGAAGTAAAACACTCTTAACTTTTTCTTAAAGAAAAAAATTGTCTTTCGCTGAAATCATAACATTCTGCAAATCCACTTGTCATTCTTCAGTAGTGTAACAGAGGAGATATTTTTCACCAAAAAGGGAAATTTGCCAATTTTTCATATGAAGTTTTCTTACGAAATCATCACACGTTATTTTTCCCCAGATATTCTGCCAAACTTCAGCTTATGAGAAGTGATGAAATAACACCTCTTGAGCATAAATTAGAAAATATTAATTCCTATCTGATTATTTGGTGAAGTGAAAGTTAGGTTACCAGTTGCTCATGGTCTGGAAAACCAAGCACTCTGAAATTTTCTGTTGAAAGGGAAGTAAAACACATAAGCCCTCAGTGTGAGTTCCCTGTAGCAAAATAAGAAAACTTGGTGGTATATTTTAGTCTCAAGAGAAAAAAAAGACAGCAAAATTTAGAGAAAAAAATTCATTCCCATTAAAGCTTATTAAAAGAAAAATCTAATTTGCTATGTCTTTTTGAAACTGCCTTTAACGGGTAAGTGAATTCAGTTATATGCAAAAGGAGGGAACACTCAGGGCAATGGAAAGTTCATAATGCAGAAGATCAGCTTCGGTTGCACTGTGCATGGAGCTGACGTGCAGAAAGAGTGTGCAGGGTTACTGCCTGCTGCGGGCTAATCTCGATGTAACTTAAGCTAGATGCAGCTGTGATCTGGATGGGAGCAGGAACGGTTGAGAGAGTGTCACAGCACTTCCCATTCACATGGTCCAGAGTGCACGCACTTTATGCTGAGTGGTGAAAATGAAGGGCTATCATCATCTCCACTTCTGCTGGTAAATCCATAGTTAGCTGAAATCTATGCGTGGTGGTTTAGCAGGAGCAGAAAGTATTCCCAGAGAGTTCAGTAACTGTACAGGTTCATTAGGAAGCTCAGCTCCTAATACGATTTTGGTAATCAAGGTTGAACATCAGTCCTATACTAAGGACTCCACTGTAATGGGGAGGGGTATATGGAGTATGGGTAGACAAATAAGAACTAACCTGAATCTAATGATTAGTTATCAATAGTGGTGAAAATGTAGGAACATAAGCTTCAACACTGATAACACAAGGCGGACTGGGCCCTGGTGTTAATCAGGTGCTTAGCTAGAGCCCAGCACAACACATTTTTAGGACTATGGAGAATGACACTAGAAAAATAAAGCTACTTCTGATACACTTTCAGGTACCGCCACAATGTACCAAAGTATATGCAAACAAATTTTGGCCAGGCAAAAGTGAGTTCATTTGTGCATTTCTGCCTTAACTTCCTTCCAGAATATTGCTTCTAGACAGTAGCTGTGCCTCCAACAGAAGTAGCCAGAGACACTCAAACTTCCACCAAAAAATTTAGAATTATGGAGGAACAAAGCCTGGTGTTGCTCACCAAGCACAGCTGGGATCATTACACTGTATGCAACACATCAGAGTTTCACTTATTTTGAACAACTCTCTAATGTTAAAAACCTCACGGCCTGAATGTTAGCTTAGAGGGGTCTTCATTAGCACAGGGAAATTCCTGGCTGACAAAGAGCCACCTGTTGATTCAATACCAGCCATCCTCCACATTTTTAGAAGAGATGTGCTGAGGAAAAGCAGCACAACTACAGTGCAAACACAGTCCTGAAATGCCAGAGTAAGGCACCCAAGCACTGTGCACAGCAACCCTGTAACCTGCCCTCAGATCCACACGGATTGTAGGGAGAGACTAATTTGTGCCAGAGTTTAGCACTAGTGTCTAAAGTAAATTCAGCCTTGGGCCACATGAATTACACTTTAACCTTTATTTTTATCTGTGAAAATGTAACCAGTAGATAAGGAAGTGTAAGTAAAACTTTGACTAGAAGATATTCTGTAACAAGAGATATGGAAATGTCACAAGACACAGACAAAAAGAGTGCCTGGAGGCTGCGGGAGCAAACCAGAAGAGAAGACCCCAGATGTCATGAACAGGATGGGATGAGCAGAAGTGCCATCAGGAACTCAAGCGACCTATAGAGACTATAAAATCCAGTTACAATCATCAGGGAGAGTCCCTCTTCAGAAGCACTCCGTTCAAGCTATAACTACTACTGCATATTAAACATGGTGGAAGAAGGAACTCTGTTTGATTCTTTTATTACAGCAGAACCCAGGGACGAGCCCTGTTGAGGTGGCATCTGCGTAATTCCTACCATGGTCTAGGTGACGGCTGTATAATTCCTGTAACAGGACTCAGGGCAGGCACTAGAATCCCTGGTCCAGCTTCGAATGCAAAACATTATTTTCCTGTTTTAACTTGAAATAAGATAAGATTCAGCTACTTCACCATTAAAATTCTTGTCATAACTGAAAACTAAATGTTTGTTTCATGCTAAAAATGTTAAGGGGCTATAATCAGTGGTGTGGTTAATACTTAATTTCTCCTGACCTCAACTTATCATAAAGTCACATTTTTACAAGGAGATAAGCAATCATTCAATTCAGCCTGGAGCTAAAGATTGTTATTTGCTCTTCAGATCAAATACAGTTTACTCTCTAGGGTAAGACTCTTCAGCTAATAGCCTGTGGTCCACACAAGAGACAAAAGGGACAATAAAATGACATCGTCACCCAGCTTAGCCTAAGGTAAACCTACATATTTAACAAATAAAACCAAAACCACCTGGGAGCTGTGTTCTTTCATTCTTTCTTTCATTGCCTTCTCCAGTGGGAATTTTTAAACTATTCTAGCTACTATAGATGCTGGTGATGGTGATGTGTTTGGAGAGCGAGTTTGCTGTAGAGTGGGGCTTCTGGGGCACAGAGAATAAAAGTGAAACCTGGGGTATGAAAGTAAAGTGGAGTTTCTCTTAAAATATTAGGACAGATAAAGTTTTGGATAGGCATGGGCAAGAGGGATATAAAATTTTGGAGGCACAGCAGTTCAGGCATGGGGGAAAACTAGTGATGAGTGGACTGCAGAAACAGTGAGATTTTGAAAGTCAGAAACGTGCAATAGAGAGGAAAAAGGCAGTGTGCAGGTGCGCGCACTCTGTGCCTGGATTGGGAAGGACAGAATAGAAATCTTAAGGTGTACGAGAGTCTTCTTTAGCTGATCCTTGTCTCTTTCTTCCCATTTCTTACCCTAATGTGACTCATTTGAAAAAGCAAAGGAAATATGTTTGGTAAAACCCTTTCTTAGTTTCCATTTCCAAATGTCTATTTTGAAATCCCCAAAATACATCAAAATTGTGATCCAACTTTATGTTACACATTTGCTTAAAGATAATCGATCAAAGAACTTAAGAGCAAAAACATGAAAATATTTTGAATAAGTCACCCTACCTGTATCCCCATTCTCTGGTTCTGCTTTCTTTTCTTCTATAAACAAATGAAAGCGATATATAAAACAAAAAAGGGGGAGAGAGAAAATGCAGAAATAATAGTAAAAGTAATATAAATCATGCATTAAAAAGGAAAAATGAATAAAACCCACCAAATTTAAATTGATGAGTTTAGTCAACCAACCAAGTATGGTGCTCTACATCCAGAGGCATATTCACTGCATGCTAGTGTATACATTTGTGCACTCTTATTGAAAACTTACTGGAGGGGACCCATGCGTGTTTTGTGCACTTCCAGAATCATTAACACATTCAATGCAAAGAAAGTGTCAGACACGGTTACTTTACAGATTCCTTGAACAGGATGACACAAAAATAAAAGTAAAAAATTTGCTTGTGCTATCTGTTTTATGCAGTGCACACACAATATGCAGTCTAATGGTTCAAGAATAAAAATTGAATGTGTCAGAATGATTTTCAGTAATTACTTTAAATCTTCATTGGTTTAATCAATTCTCACAGCTTCTACAGGTTAAAAGGTTTTATAATGATATTACTGTAGTTTGACTTAGAGTTAAAAAAGTACGAAGAACAAAAGACACTAACAGTAACACTCAAAACCCAGTTCATGGACATAAATCCAACTAACTGATGCCAGCAAATATGCTGAATGCATATCAAAGGTTGTAAATAGCTCAGGGCATTCCTCTGTCACAAAGAAATGAAAATATATTGGATCCCTATCAAATAGTTTGGCAGCCCATAAATACTGCACTCTGAAATCCAAGTTTGGTAATTAATCTGAAAGAATTTTAAGTCAAATGAAATTTACTGTAATTAGAAAGACATTAACTTTTAAACAGACTCTCTGTTTCTTTTTCTCACTGTAAGCCAAAATGATATTAAATTCAATTAAAACAATCCCATGAATGTGGAGCAACAACCCCAAGCTACAAACCAAAAATAGCATGTATAATTAAAATTAAATATTTTTCCAGAATTATTGGTTATTAAGGGTTGCTCACAACATTATGATCTACTTCACAGTACACAGACTGAAGAGGGAAACAGAGGTGTTATGTTTTAAGGACATATCATTTTGTAGATAGGTATCAAAGCAGGGGAAGAAGTCATACTTAGAAAGAAATCATACTGAGGCAAGATAGAAGTGCAAGAAAGAAAAATATGTTCCTGCAGAGAGTGTAAATAATGCACCACACTTTGACAGGATCTGGCATTCCATCCCGTATTGGGTTCAAGGTTGTTCTCCTGGTAGCTCCTAGTGGACTTCTTAGGAAAAATAATGGGAAACACATATGGCAAGTCATAAGCCTACACTTTCAGAAATCAGTGGATACCAAATGGGTTCTTGAAACTCTATCCATTCCCCAGTCTTTCCTGCCCCATACTGTACACAGTTTATAAAGAAAACCTTTTACGTTCTTCTGCTTTGGCCTTTGGGTAGCCTGGCCTATATTATCTATGTGGGTTGTAGAGACTGAAGAAGGCAGAGAGATAGTTGTGTTTGCTTTCAAGCTTACTTTTTTTTTTTCTTTAATTGCTGTCATCAATACAAAAGCTACAAATACAACACTGTCTTCTGCTGCTTCATTACTTTCTAAAGCAGAAAGCAATTTGATAGCAATAGCACTGATTCAACATAATGCAAAATAGATGAAAGTGAAGTAAGAGTCATTAAAATACCCTTGGGCTCAGACAGAATGATGACATATCTAAGTTATTTCATATGCATGGTGAAAAGAAATCTTTGCCTGAAATATCATCTGAATACAGAAATCTAATACTATATAGGATAATTCCTTTTTTAAGATATTTAGAACTCTCTGCGTACAGAAGTCTGGATGTCTTTCAAGCATAGTCTTTAAATAAAGATGTTGTCAAAACAAGGGAAACTTGAAACCTATGCAACTCTCACTTGTTCTTGGTCCATGTTTAAAAAGCATATAGAAAAATATTTCCAAATTTACTTATCGAAAAGAATACCATAGTAATAGCAGGCATAAAATTCTGTTAGATTCTCGAATTTTAAAACTGTAATTGAAGTGCTGTGACATTTATTACAAATCTCACCAATAAACAAATCCTTTAGATTTTTATAAGAAAGGTCAGCACAGTGGATCCTACTCTTCAAACTGAGGTTTCAGTTGTATTGTGAAGAGCTGTCTGAAAAAGTACTAGAAAAAAGAAGACTGAATTGAGAAAGATTTCACTTCGGTGGGAAGCAGCAGAACTGAACAGTATCGGTATTGTCCATTGATGAAATAAAAGAATGTTAACTTCTCTACAGTAAAGAATTTCACAGCAGCTATGAGGCTGGTCATCACTTAGAAGAAATCAGAGCTGGTTCAGAATGTTGATACTAAAGTAACTAGTGCCTTTGTTTCCTCCAGTTATTAGGTGCTCAAATCAAAAAAGCTATAGTGAGGCATATTATCTTGAAAATTCTGAAAAACACTAAATCACTATGACATGATTTTTAGATGTCTCAAACTGTATAGTACAACATTACAAAGTCACCAGTCATTTCTAAAAATCTTTCTGTATTTCTATTTAAATGATTTCTTCAATATCAGCACATTAATCGATATTTTTCTACATCACTTGAATTAACCTTGGTTTACAAAGTGAAAAGAACATACTGTACCTTGTGGTGTAATAATCTCAATTTAAGAACCAAAGTTTTTCAGAATTGAACAATTTGGAGAAAAAAATCGGTGCTTTTATGGAGACATTTCTGTACATTACAGAAAATAACTATATGTTTTCACCTTAATCAGAATACAGATATACTGAAGTATATTGATGAAATATAGATATGAACTATAGGAATAGAGAGATTGAAATGCTGAAATATCCTCTATCAAAACCTTCTTCCACCATCACAGTTAACATTGCTATTATAATGATCACTGACATTTCATAAAATAGTAGACACAGACATGTTCCCCTGGTCTATTTTTTCTAACAGGTACTGATGTATGTAATAGGTGTCTAACACCTATCTGGAAGACAAAATGAATAAAAAAGAATTCAAATCAAGAGAATCATACAAGAGCGGACTTAGCAAGAACTGAAACTGATCTAAAAAGGCCTTGATCAGTTATATTTCCTTGGAAATGCCTTAACTCAATGAGCTCTGCCATTCTGATGGGAACCTGGAGGTGCCATGGCCAAAGTGCCCCAGCAGGCCTCACTCACTTCACCCCAAGAAGTCCCATGGAACAATGACCTCAAGTGATTTGGAGCAGAACATGACCATTCTGTACATGTCTGAATAGAATAACTGTTCCACAGAAGAAGCAGGATAGCAGACTTCTCCCTAGCCATGTATACTGGTGGCAGCGTCGAACAATTGCTCAAACATTGCTAACTTCTATGGAACGATAAGGTGAAGTTTCACTCTGCAGCCTTAAGGTTACAACTGGGAGGTGCTGGGCTTAAGAGTCTTCCTCCCAGGGTTTCTTCCTTCACTCAAAGCTGACTGCTCCAAACTTGAGATTAGAGCCTGGTTCTCCCTTGAACTGTCCTTTCTGCAATTGTTTTAGCTGTGCAGGGATCAGTTCAGCAGGTTCGTTCAGGACATTACTTTCACCTGGGGTCTGGAAGAAAGAGATTTACATCAGCTCAAGCTGGGACTTAAAATAAGCCTAGACTTCCTTGCTTTGAATGACAGAAATTGCAGCCTCCAGCACTGGAGGATGTGCATCTTATTAGAAAAGACAGATGTGGAACTCCTTGTTTGTCTCTGAGTTTAGGCATAAGATAGGACATTAAATGTTTTATGCTTCTATGTTTCATATTTTCAGACACTTAAAATCAGCAATATGACTAGCAATTGTATTTATAAAGTGCATAAATTAGCTTCTTCAGTGCTTTGTTGAAAATTGAGTCTGATTTTTTAAAGTAGTGCAACTTATTTAATAACATTTTATTTTAAAAATCTAATTTGTACGTAGGACTCGAACTTTTTGTAAGTAATTTTAAAAATTCTAACCAAATTTCTTACTAGAGATTTCTCTTGAAATGTTATTTAAGATAATCCAGGAAGATCAATTTTATACTGAAAAAAAATCCCTGAAACAATATTCCTATCAAAACAGGCAAAGGAAACAAGATTGTCTACTAAAATCAAAATGGAATTTATTTGCATTGAATGCCAAAACTTGTCAGTTAAATGTCTTGCACTCAAAGTGTTACATTTCCTCCGATTTCCAGAGTAATTCAATTTCAAACCTACCTTTAAGAAATTATCTCAATATTTTGTCATTCTGGCTGTCTACAGTGTGAAAAATATAATTGTCCAACTGCCACAGGTCTAGCAAAATATCAGGTGATGTGTGGTATGAGAGGTTGCTGAACTTTGCTCCAGGGCTTTATGTCCCAATGTGTGGCAAATATAAAAAAGCTACTGTTGCAGAAAGCAAGGCCTTTCCAAGAAGTCTGTGATCCACGTCACAGTCTGAATGAAAAGAATATGACTGACACCTACAGAAATGTGAACAAGAAAAAAAAGAAATAAAGCGTTGTTTAAGTGTTTTTATATTGCTGTTTACATGAGATTGAAGTGTCCAACTACTGTCCTTAAAAGGGAATGCTAGAATGAAGACAATTTCAGTTAGCCAGCTTCCTAGTGGGAGAGCAAGCCTTTGCATTCCTGTTTTCTGTTTGAGAATTTCTTGCTGGTTTTTTGGGGTCTTTTCTTCTTGGCTTCAAACTTGACACACCAAACAAAGACTGAAACCCAGGGGACATTTCTCAGCAATTAAAAAAATTTTTGTCACCATGCTTAAACCATGTTAAAAATGTTACTTCAGATTATTTGCAGAATACATGGCACTGCTTAGTAGAAGAAATGAATAAGATGGTGTGGTGATGTAGGTTAAAAATTTAAAGAATCTTTAGAATTGCGGGTTCATAAATTGAAGAGAGTCCAGCGGAGGGCTACAAGGATGATGAGGGGACTGGAACATCTCCCCTACGAGGAGAGGCTGAGGGAGCTGGGCTTGTTCAGCCTGAAGAAGAGAAGGCTGAGAG
>Ga0065711_1001294_pt1 | contig 83581 bp, 31 predicted proteins | sample Hoacrofraction12_FD_59098 | JGI IMG/M metagenome (GOLD analysis project Ga0065711, IMG submission 59098) | Hoatzin crop microbial communities from Cojedes, Venezuela - Epithelial fraction 12 v2 (version 2) | ecosystem: Host-associated > Birds > Digestive system > Esophagus > Crop | place...
CCGCAGTTAAATAGCACCTTTGGTGTTGTTTTTTTTTTTTAAAAAGTCACTTTATCATGGGAGAAAGCCAGGTTACATAAATAGACAAAAGAATGTTTAGTATCACAATATGACTTGGGAGTGGTGCTAAAGCTTAATCAGCCATATAGTTTGCAAACTTTCCCGCAGCTAAATTAATGGCTAAGTCTGAAATAACTCAGGAATTGAGCTGAGATAAATTTGTGATTACTTATGTGGCTCGTCTCGCTCTTTGTGAAAGTAAGAAGCAATCAAGATGACAGTTAGTCAGGAAAGTCCTGCAACTTTTTTGGAAGAGCTGAAAAAATCTGCAAGAATGTTTTGGTAGGGTGTTCAGTTTCTGGACCTGTAACGTAATAAGGTCTAGCAGAAGAAATGTTGAGGCAACATTAGTCTGATAGCTTTGATCCCAAAAGAAGAAAGAGGAGATCTGATTCAAAAGATTTACTTCAATTTGGGGCTGACTTTTGAGTTTCTGAGGAGATTTTTCTCATCTAACATATATTAAGCACTTTGGAATTCATTGTCTTTAACCTAATGGTGTAGGCTCTGTCTGTAGTTGGTGGGAGAAAAATGATGACTTTCAAGGAGTGGTTCATCTGTATTGTCCTGGGCAGTTATTTTAGGATGGGCTGAATCATACTCTGAAGATACCTAACGCTCTCTGCAGACTGTAGGCAGCCTTGATGACTAGCCTAGATTTACACACAGTTTTTCACGGCTAATGTGGGTGCAGTGTGTCCTCCCTCAGTGACTCTGATCCAACATGTCTGCTTTTAATAATGCAAAGTAAAAAATCCTCCCTTTCTTAAACATTCATATTAATTAGGTGTGGAAAATTACTTTTTGGATCAGTTCACTAGCACTTCAAGATTGTTCAACTACTCTAAATGACCTAAGGCATATTAACCAAGATAGAGCAAGTGGGAAGAGGGAAACAGAAGTACCACTTTTTGAAGTACGAAAGAACAGGATGAAAATAGTTCCTTCTCTTTTGATTTTAATATTTGCTTTTGTTCATCTCTTGAACTTGAAACTCTCATCAAACAATCTGTCAGCACCTGTATGGTGAACAGAGCTCTTTAGCAGGAGCAGTAAAAGGAAGCCATCAGTAGTTGGTCCTGCTTGTAATTTTAAGCATATCATTCAATCCACTTATGCCGGTAGGACTTCTCTTAATAGTCATTGAGTGCGTGCATGTCTATGAAAGAGCTTTTTCCTCCTTGAATACATGAATGTGAGTAATCCAGCAGAAAGCAGCCTAAATTCCAGCTGTGTCCCCTTTACCTGGTCAGTGTGGAGACCTAGCTAGCCTCGAAAAACAACTCCAGTCTATGTAAGGTACTGAACAGGGAACTGCTTAGAGCTAATTGATAGGGAACACTAGGTAAAATAGTGAAGAGGTTTCCAGCAATAAGAAACATTTCTGACCAGGAATGGGTTGAGAATAGTGTTTCAGAAATAAATTGGGGAAAAAAAAAAAAGGTACTGGAGTTGCTAACCTGCACTCAGTACACTTGGATCCTGCCAAAGGATGGATTTAGTCCTGATACAAAGGAGTGATACCAGCATCACGGTGTGGAGAATCAAACAAATAGCCCATATGTCTGCCAGTACTATAGTTACTGAAAATCTGTTTTGCAAATGCTTTGTAAACCTGTGATGGTGTGGAGCTGTTTTGGTGAAGTACTTCCGGGACATCATGCAGTAAATAATTGTAGTTTACAAACCAGTTCACTGACTTGGGGGGCTAGGGGGGAGGGGGAGAGAAAGATTGTCTACTGCGTCTTTCCCTGGTGTTTCCTGTACCTGAATACCATAAATCATAACACATTTTAGCAAGATGGTGAAGTGATTTTGCTTAACTTGAAGTTTGCTGAGTTTTTCTGTTTGGTGGGGGACATTCTGTTCCTCTTGTTTGGCAATTTTACAGTGTTTTGTTGCTTTAAGGGTATTACAGTTGTCTGGTAATGTTGAATGTCTCTTGCTGTGAACCTAAAAGATACTGATTTCTTACTAAAGGGTCAACAATTGTCACAGAACCAGTTCCCAGGGGATGCAGGCAAAGCAAGCGCTTTGATTCAACATGGAGTTTCGGATCTTGGGGATGAAAGTCACCGAAATGACTGGACCATCTAATCCCGTCCTCTGCCCAGAGCAGAACTGATTTTAACTTCCTGAATAGAAGTTGTTGAAGTTGCTTTTACAAATCCCTAGTGCTGAAGACTTCATCATGTGCCATTCTTCCCAGGCAATCTTAAGATCAGAATCTTATTGCTGGTTTCCAACCTGAATCTCTCAGATGGTTGTTTATGCCCATAACTTCTAGTTTATCCAGTCTGGACATAGAAAACAGATGATGCTTTTTTCTCCTCCGAGCTCTCTGATTCACAAGGTGGTCTTAATTTTTTTTTCGCTCATGACAAGTTGCCTCCTCTTGGACAAAGTCAGAGTAATTCAATACTTGATACCCAGTGTTGAGGTCATCAAACCTTGTTCATCCTTGGCTCTCATGAAATAAAAAACTGTTCCTGTCTCCTTATATGTCTGTGCAAATTTAGTGTTCTCCAGGCACAGAGCAGTATCAAGAGCTGATTCTGCTTTTTGCTGGTAAGAAATTACAGTATGTTTCGAGAGGTCCAGAGAGAGATCTGGCAAGGATTTTTTTCTGCTAGAAGCCTGCCTGTCTATGGGTGAATCTCTGCCCAGCAGATTGAAGCATGAGGCTTCTGCTCATGCAAATGTGATCCCTTGTGAGAAAGAGAAAACTGTGATCTGGTGTTCTGGTTTTGTGATCTTTTTTTCAGTTCATTTTGATTGGCAAGAAACGAGTACACACTTCAATTACATCTGGCCTTTTTACAACATGACTAAGCTGTCCAACAGATGTCTGCTTTGGGTCCGAACAGCATGAACATATGACAGGGAGGCAAACAATAATCTCGGTGAGTTTCATCCCTCTTGTTTTTCACACAGATTTGGTCACACTTTATCAAACGCATTTGCAAGTTTTTTATTCTTATGGAAAGTAACATTACCAACAAGTAGCTTCTGAATCTGGTCTCCTCTTATGACTTTCAAGGAATAAAGCCCTCTTTGCGAAGATATCCTCAGCTCACATCTAATTGCCACTCATAACCTGATGATGCACGCAGAGATCGAAGCTTTATAGGCCACACTCCGGCAGAAATCCTTAAGGAGAACTAGGAAATGGATACCATCAGGCCAAATGTAGAGGACTGGAAATAATTTACCCATAATTCTTGATTTAATCTATCTGTCTGTTCAAATTCGTCTCTCATCTAATCAATCTGAACAAGAGGACTGAAATTCTGGAAATAGTCCGTTTATTAGTTTTTTAAAAATAAATAATAAAAAAAAGTTCTGGAAATATGAGTTTTAACAAGTTGTTGAGTTAGCAATTCTTTCTTACTCTACAGCCCAGCTCTGCCACACATACTGTAACTTTCATCTCCAGCCAGAAAACTTCAAAGTCCTTCTGAGGTCAAGGGCAGTGTGGCAACATGTATTAAATCAAGAGCTCCCAGATCAGTGTACATTCTTGGATGTGGACATGGACTGCAATGTACAATGACATTGTAGAAACTAGACGAAGCTAGCCACTGGGAGAGATTAAGGATTCGGAGCTGTACCAGCCTGCAGAGCTGAGAGGGCTGAGGTTTTTTTTCGGTTTTAACTACTGTGATTTAAAGGGCAGAAGGCACATACGTTGCTTCACTGTATTGTTCTGCAGCTTGCTTTATTAGATCTACTTGCTGGTGAAATTCACGTAATGCTGCTGCACAACCCAACTGGTAAGAAAAATCCTCTCTAAGCAGGGCAAGAAAACAGTCCTTTTCCAAATGTAGCTTTATCAGAAACGTAATGAAAACCTGGTTTATAAGGTGAAATGGCCCCCTGTGATAATAGTAAGCTTGCAGCAATGTTCTGAATTGGTTGGTTTTGCTCCCACTTCCAGTTTTCCGTTCAGTATCATCTCATTTTCTGTTCATAACCAGCGTGTTCTTCCTGTCCTGAGAATGAAATACAAGCTAGTTCTTGCCTGATATATTTCTGCTCAGCCCAGTGTAACACAGGGCCCTAGCTTTATTATGCAGCAGTAAAGGTTGTCACTTTTCCTCCAAGCAGGTCGGAAAGAAACAATGAAAAATTTACCTATTTTGCTACAGAAACATAAACAAAGCCTTGCAGTAACTGGCAAGAGTTTACACATTATCAAATGAGCTAATATTCTGAAATTGTCTTCTTTAACCTTGGAATTACCAAAACTCATGGCGATAATGAAGAGTTTTCACAAAACCAGAGCTGCCTTTGAATCCACAAAATCATATATGCATAAAGCCTGCTTTCAACCCTCAAAAATAAAAGCACTTAAATAAGGTTTTAAAGAAGATTTTCGTTACTATGGACTCCCTCTAGGCTTGGTAGAGATCATAGAATCATAGAATCATAGAATCATAGAAAGTTTTGGGTTGGAAGGGACCCCTAGAGTTCATCTAGTCCAACCCCCCGCAGCGAGCAGGGACACCGCTAACTAGATCAGGTTGCTCAGAGCCCTGTCCAACCTGGTCTTGAATGTTTCCAGTGATGGGGCCTCCACTACCTCTCTGGGCAACCCGTTGCAGTGTTTCACCACCCTCATTGTAAAGAATTTCTTCCTTATATGTAGCCTAAACCTACCCTGTTTTAGTTTAAAACCATTACCCCTCGTCCTATCACTGTTGTCTCTACTAAACAGATTGTCCCCATATAAACAGAGGGAGGGAAGATTGGCTTTTGGGTGCATTGAATCGTTCTTTGGAATAGCCTATCTCATTTAGGCACTTCAGTGAAGTGCATACAGTTCAGTCTGGTGTGTTTAGCTAAAAAAGCGCATGACCACACGTGCAGGGTATGTGGAGTACTTGACTATCTGCTTTGTGTGTGCAACTGCACACTTTTTAATTTTTCATAAAATTGCAGAAAGGATAGGGAATAAAAATCTTCACAATGCCTATGTGAATTTGCATGCATTACGTTCCCAGTCTTTCTACAAATATTATAAGGTGGTATATCCGTATACTATGCATACTTAATATTTGCTTTGAAAAGCTCTCTTTAAATCCCACTTCCAGATTCACTTAGAAACCTTGATTCTCAGGGTGAGCTTAGTTAACTAAAGAGAGAATAAAAAAATTATTTCACAGGACCAGTAACTTGGCTGCAGTTTCAAATATGCAATCTAATTGCTCCAAACTACCAGGTACCTAAGTTGGAATGTTGATTCCTCAGAAAACCTCCTTCTGAATGAATCACCCTCCTTGCTTCAGGCAGAACTTTGCTGTTCTTCAAGTTTGCTATCCACCTCTTGGCCGCTCCTAATTTGGTATGGGTGCCAATCCATCATAATTAGAGTGGGAATACAAAAACACAATTCAAGTGAACTTAAATAAAATTTCTGAACTTCAGCTAAGACATGGATTAGATTTTCAACTCAGATTCAGGTACTTTCTATTTTTGCCAAACAAATTACTTCATTGCTGAATAAAATGGCTATCTTGCTTCATCAGCATTGCTCTGTGAAAAAAAGAAATTAATCAGATTTCCTGCCATTCCATTAGCTATTTTTTTGTTTCATTTCATATTTCAGCTGCCTCCAGAATGATTTTTTCTAATACCGAAAGGGCTTAGTCAATTTTCAGGACTAACTACTTGCAAAATGTCATTTTAATAAAGCAGGTTTATTGCTGGAACTTGGCACAAAAAGAAAAGCTGAAGCAATGTAAAAATGTATTTTGATGAACCTCAGAAAAAAAAAAAGGGAGGGGGGGAGGGGGGCAGTCCTGGTTGTTTCCGAATACCCTTGATTTCTGTAACAACTGAGTTAATTGAGTCTACTCAGCATTTTTTATGTTTGCATTCTTCGTGTACAGAAATCAGGAGGAACATCAGCAGACCTGAAATGCTAGAGCATGCAGTCAGTCCTCATCCAGCCCATCAGAATAGTCCGGTCTCCAGAGCAGATTCTAATCACAGTGTGCTTGAAGGCCAGGACCACCACTGTCAGCAGAGGCATTTTTGCTTGGCATCTTTACAGTATCATCCAGTTCCACTTTAAACTGGTTTAAATGTATCCATTCATGAAAGGTTTGGATATAAAGTTTGACATGGAGTTTTCTCACATGTTTTGTATCGGTAAATAGGGAGCAGACAACAGTTGTTCAATTGGTTTATTTGTAGGACTGAAAAAAGGCAGTTTCAAAAGAACTAAAACTTTTAATACAAAAAGTTACTGGAAAAGTGAAAGTCTTTTGAATTTCTCATTCTGAAATAAAGTTTCAGGTCCAAATTAGTCTAAATTAGGTGTATTAAATAATAAAAAGGCAAAAATGGGATCAAAGCAAGAAAATCTGCCTGAAAATCAGGCATAGAGAGAAAAGCTAATGTTTTAATGCCCCTGGTAGGGTAGGAGTGTATTGATACCAAGATGGACAGGCAACTCCTTCTCAGAGCTTTTCCCCTCTTTTTCTCTCTCTGCCCCCTCCCCCTCCCCCCAACCTGCTTGTGTAAGGTGAGTGCTCAACTTTCCCAAGCAGCCTTGTCTCAGGCTTCTTTAAAACTGCTACACGAAGGAAACGAGGCTGGAGAATTCAGTTTTGCATGCGTGTTGGTTTGGCGTGAAAAACTCTCTCACCTGCCATTCATCAGAAATAGTCACCAGCTGCTCACAGGCTAACGTTACAGTGTCAATGGGAGGTCTTTAGCATGAGAGGGAGAAAAAGATCTTTGCCAAGATGTTAAAAAATGGAGTACAGTGAAACTGGAAACTTCCCTTGATAGTGAGCACATTATCTGAGCATCTTATTACAAATTACTGAGAGTCCTTTTAGCATTTTTTTTTACGTCTTAAGGGGATTTAACTGATTAGGCACAAAGTCTTATGCTCGGGATTTATTCAATCATATTTTTTCACTTAAGGTATGTTTTTTTCATATTCTGGTGGTCATTTGTGGATGAGGCAGATTTAGCTGAGAGGAACCCAGCTGCAGTTACTAATAATGTTCAATGGTGCTGACTCTCCACGCTTGCTGTGCATGAATTCCCACTGGAGTCAGCTGAAGACCTGTGTTCTTGCTAGTGTGCAGTTCTGGCCTTGCTGCTTGGATTGACACTGTCACATAGCATTGGTATAGCTATAGGACTAGATCTAGAATATGCAAGGGTGGCAAGGTTGGGTCATCAACGCTGACGTTGCTCATCTCGTTTGGAGAACAGAAGCCCCTCACCTGCCTGACAGCCCAGACTGGTAATCCTGAAAAGCTCCAACTTGGAGTGGAGGAGAAGCAACATCTAAAGGACCCTGACAGGCAACAGGGAGATGCCTTTACAAAACAGCCTGGAGTATCTCAGTTAGAGATCTTTCCTCTACCTGGCACTTAGTTATTCAGAGTAGGCAGTGTGGGTAGCTCAGTCTGGGGTTGGATCGCGATGCCTTTGTAGAACATGTCATCTCTCTTACTAGGGCTAAAACACGTGCATAGAAATAATGACTGGCCCTGGACTTAAGCGCAGATTCCGCAAGTATCCTTAGACCATGTAGTGACCTATGAAAGGTCAGTAAGAATAGGAGACCTATTGTCCATGGTTTCTAATTGTAAATTTAGAATGTGTAGATCTCTGTGGGTAGATTGGAAACCACTTTTAATCTGACAGTTCCTGCTGTTTACATTGAGACCTCTATGATCTCACAAGAATTTCTACAGCAACCAGTAGTAAAGTCACTGAGATCTTTGTATTTCAAGTAGGATCATACAGCAGGAGAGCACAACAGATGTATTACTGTGTGCCTTCAGCCTCTTGGACCTGCAGTGGGGTGGGAGAAGCAGCTTTGGAGACTCATATCCAAAATCGCAAAGACTAATCCATCCCTGTTCACGTAGCTGTCTGTAAAAATCAACACTATGTTCTGGGTTGCAGAAATGCAGGAATATATTTGATGTATGAAATTGTTTCTCATTAGAATTTGTTACCATCAGGTATTACTTAGCTTATGGAGGCTATTTGAGAAGCATTTGTTCTTAAAGAGTCAAAAATCTGTTTTTATGCTTCCATTTGACGGTTAGCTAATTCAGTAGTTTAAAATAATTAAAAAAGCTATTAATGGTCAAATCCTCAAGTTATTCTAGACTCGTGAGGTTAAATATACAATTGGTTTCTGATGAGGTATGGACTCCTCCATTACACAAGGATCTTTGAAAGTCTTCCTTTGGTTTCCTGCCTAGTGGTTAAATCAAAAATCCAACTGTGTTTATCCAATCACTGTCTCGCATCCATGCAGCAGAACTTCATCTTCTTGCCTGTCAAACTCAGCAGCATTGGGGGCCACATGTAGATTTCCACAGAGCTTCACTTTATCTAAGGTAGAGGGAGACGTTGGTGACGTGTTCATTTAACCCTCAGTTTTGGTTAATTTCATTCAGAAAACCAAACTGCAAAAGTACTGAAATCTTGCTATTCTTAACTTTTACTGAACATGTTGCATGATATCTCAAACAACTAGAATCATCTGGCACCAGCTATGTTTGACTTACTGTCGTACTAAAAGGTGTGTAGGAAAAATCAATATCTGTTTTGTTTCACGGTATAAGATCTCAGCATTTTGCAGCCTAACATATATTTTAGTGGTTTCATTGTACCACTAAAGGTCAAGTACCATATCTATGCCTGTGATTTCCTGTACTACTTTAAAGCACATCCAGGGCCTGTAACTCTTTAAGCTCTTTAAGAGCACAATCCTGTTACACTTAAACGGATGGAAGTATTTTTTGATGGCCAAAAGTGAAATGTAAAAAAATAATTTGTGCAGTATTTTTGGAGCTTTTCTTCAACTTTTTCTCATTTTCACGTGTAATATGTAGCGATGATTCTATAAACTGTGCTTAAATGTAAGCTCGTGGCTGAGCCCATGCAATAGCTTATGGAGCCAGGGTCTCGGATAGCAGGGATGAGATCAGACTGTCTTTGTATTAGATAGTTCTTGATTATAAATGTTGCAGTGCTTTTTAAGGAATTTCAGATCTTGCATATTTTCTTAGTGTTGTTTCCTGACTCAGTTTATATTCTGTTGTGCAAGCCGCATTATATCTCTGATTAGCATTTACATTTTCCACCTCTTCTATTTGTCTGATACGTAGTGTTTTCTTGTTAGGAACTTATGTGGTGAAATATTTGACACCACATTATCCCATACAGCTAATTCCAGACAAATTTATAAAAATCAGATAAACCCCACACTTGTTTACTAACCACTTTTGCATTTTATTGACATTTCTGGTTCTGCCTGCTTTCATTCTTTATTTGCTGTGATGAAGGTTTTACACTCCCTGATTTATTTGGTGTAGAGTACCATTATACATATGAAAGCTACAATATAAATCAATCAATAATAATAATAAATAAAGTTAACATTTCACTTTATGATTTTCTAAGCATCAAAACATAAAGTCTCTGTTGACTGTCAGACATTAAATAAAGCACTACGCAAACACGCCATCACACACCTCTTGTTACTTAATGCAATTAAACTCCAGGCTTAAGGGTGGCCTCACAAGAGTTTATGACGTGTCTTTTGCTGTCCTATCTTTTACTTTTAAACTGTATCTTGTAAATCAATTTCTATTATAATTCTCATCAAAGAGTATTTCATTCAATAAAGTTTATGCTGTGGTGATATCAGATAACAGTACCCGGTTCCCCTTAGCTTGTTTGTTGGAGCCGTGTAGGACATGCATATCTCATAAATTGCTCTGCCCGTTTGATGATGCATCTATGGCTGGTTTCAGGAAACTATATTTTTGTTGAGAAGCCTGTAATTCTTAAAGTGATCCCTGAACCTTATTTAATGCTACAAAACACTACAGAAAAGGGGGTTGAACTTTAATGTCTGCAAGGGGGAAAATAATAACTTTCCCCATCTCTTCTGTAAGTGACTTGGGCTACGTGATGAATGCAGAACCTTCACTCACAAGGTTTTCTTGATATTATACACTTGTAGCAAATAAGGTTAGAACCTTTAAAATATAGCATTTAGTAATGTACTGGAAATAGCTTCTTCTCGATTCCTTTAAAGGTCACTGCGTTTGCTTTTCAGTCGTAATTTTAGTTCAGGCCTCTGCAAAGTAGAACTGAGAACACGCTTGGGAATGTTCTCTCATTTTCCCCAAGACTGAAAATAAAATGGCATGGGACATTCATACATAGTGAACAGGCATGTATTTCTTGTGTGTGTGTGTTAGTATGTGTGCATACAGAAAAATCTTCAAGTTTGGGAGTAGGTTGCTAGACCAAATAATCAGCCATAGACACAAAACACAGTGAAATAATCAGTTTTATATCCACTGTTTCTCTCAAATCTTTCTTAGCATGACCTCACTCCCTTCCACCACCCAGAGCTCACGGATTTCCAGCCTCTCCAGCCAAGAACAGGCCTGTTACTGACTTTGGAATCACGTTTTGTTTAATAATATGGCCTTGCTAGGAAAAAAAGATGGGCATTTCTTTAATGATTTGGTTAGGGCATCTAAAATGAGGAAGAACACTGAAGAGTTAATGAGTGGGTGTAAGATGTATTTTTGAACTCACACTTAAGAAATATCGATGGGTAGGAGAGCAATGTGTTTTGTAGCTCGCCTAAATTTGCCAATAAGGCTAATATTTATTAAGAAATGAAGTTTACTCATGAAGGACAGGTGTGGAATATTTGGGTAAGGTATTATACATTAGAGTAGGGTTAAAAGATGGATGTTAGGAGCATCTATGAAGTATGGGCTGGGGGAAGGAGCATTTCACCTGAAGTGACACAGATGAGAAGCAGCGAAGACTGGGGTGTGCGGGAATGCTTTCGATTCTTTTTTCTGGCTGTGAAAAAGTCACGTAGGCTCAGATTCAATGAATATTGAGGGTCCAGACTTTTAAGTGCAAAGATTAGGAGCCATAGTAACTGTCTGGAAGGGGGCCGTGATGATAGAGGTCATTGTTTCAATACCTAAGTTTAACAGATTTCTCTGAACGGATGTCGTGACCCTGAGTTCATGTGCCTTTGCTCTCGGCATGGGGAATGGTTGGCAGCTGAGAAGAGGATGTAATTTTTTTGCTGAGATAGGTCCTGAGCCATAATATTTTTTACACATGAACTTATATTTTAAGGCTCACCCTAAGCTTATAAAACAAATGCTTTTTTTAAAGCACATAAATCAAGTTGGATGCCAGCTGGATTTTCCCAGGAGAATATGCATATTCAGTGACTGAAAGGATTTATTCTCTGTTTACATTTATGAGATTTGGCAACAGCTAATGGAAGTGGAACAGTCAGCTATCTTCCTTTATAGCAGGTAACTATATCTGTTTGGCCGATCAAGATTTACAAACATCTTCCCAGTTGGTTTATTCATGTTAAAAGTACTACTGGTCTATTTTGAAACTCAGAAGAATTATGCCAATTTTCATTTTTGTAAATGAAAGGGGAGAATTGGTTTTGTCAGCTACCAGCTAATAACTTTCCAAATAGTGTGTTTTGGGGGTTTCACTTGACAATTTGGAAGATGTTTGGCGTGTTTTGTATAAACCGAAGGACTCAGAGCTGCATTTTCTAAAGTGATTGCTAAGAATACCTGATAGTTTAGGTGTCCAGCTGGTTTTCAGCTCTCAGGTGCTCAATATGTGGAAATGTACCCTCTTTTGGGGGTCTCTGCTTGAGCACCAAATTGAAATTGTCTGATCATTAGTTATGCTTTCTACCAAATCCTTTTTCTCCTCAGATATTCTCTTTGCTCTGAAAGCATCTGCACTTCAAAGCTGTGCTGGATACCCTGTAACAGAGTCCTTACTGTAGCTGAGGTCTTGGATATAGTCCTTTAGGTAAGGTGGATGGTAAGAGACAGGATCAAGTTGTTGTTTCAAAACCACTTGATCTTAGCAGCATGGCAGATGACTGTCTGTGTGAGCTGAATGAACAAACTGTACCAAAATGTCGTGGAGAAGAAGCCTCAGTCTGAGAGTTGTGGCACCCCATAAAAGGCTTTTATTTTTCTCATGCTTTCGGTAGTCCAGGGAAGTCAGTGATTCCCAACCGCTTTAGGTCAGTGTTGAATTCTCAAAGATCTTGTGGAATGACATGCACTCTCATTGATGTGAAAGCACTGTACATTTCACCATCTGATATGTCTTTATGGACCCACTGCAGAGTATTGAAGGAGGCCTTGTAGACCTCAAGTGGTCCAGGACCACACTGTAAGAGATCATGGATTAAATCTGTTGTGCTTTCCTGACTGGTTTACTCTTTTAAGCTCTGTCTTGGTTTATGTGCTCTGCATTCAAACCTAACTTATGAATGTACCTGATTAATTACCTCAGTGCATTTGCTGGGTGAGGCATTTCACAAATACACTAAAGCTACAATTACTGCTTTAAAAAGGCCCTAAACCATTGATCCTGTCCTTCTAAAAAATATTCTGTGCCACAGCCGGAGCACAAGCCACCTTGGAGATTGAAATACCATCATATATTCTCTTTTGCATCTATAAAGGCCTTGCAACTTGAAGACAAATTTCTTTGCCAGCTTCTTGACTGGAGGAGCTAACCCTGCTTGCCATCCCTCACTGTGCAGAGTGCTGTCAGCCTCCCAGCACAGAGGGGCCATAGAATATATTATTCCATTAACACTTGTCTGTGTTCCGTAGTCTGCATATTAAAGCAACTGAGAAGATCAGTTATCTTCAGCGGGGGATACTAAGCCTTATTATGTCTTTTTTTTAATGTTTATTCAGAGCACTATGAACTTTCATTCTCCAAAGGTAGCAATCAACAAAGATAAATTGAGTGGCAGAAAGCAGCTATTTAGCTAACCGCTTTCTCTACTTGGCGCAGGGGTCTGAATTCAACAGAGGTGAGGCTCTAAAAGGAAAGCTAAAGGAGGGGTTGGGAGGCAAAAACCAGCCGGTTAAGATCACAGAGAAAGAGATGTTAATGTCAAAGATCACTTGCAACAAAACCAAACAAAATGAAGCGGCTAAAGACAGTGATTATATAGATCTGAGCAGACTGTTGACTGTGTGGAATTGCAATTATCTCTCAGGCTCCTGGGACCTTGCTCAGGGAATCATTACCACAAAACTAAGAAGATTGTTCTCAGGTGCAGAACATATTGATTTTGCTGTTCTCCAGCATCCTGCAAAGCAACTGACCATGTCATTTAAGCGTTCGTTAACCAAACACATCAATAAACATAAAACTTTCAAAAAAGTAAAAATCACCTCATAAATAATTATAAAGGAGTGAATTATTACCTAGGAGCAAGTGTAATTGATGTCATTATAAATAAACTGCAAAATATATCCTGTCCCAAGCTTAAAAATGTATGAAGGCATCCATCTACCTTGTTAAAAAATGATAGTTTATCTTACCAGGAGGACAGCTTTCATAGCTGCCTGATTGGAAGAGATGTGTGCAGAGAAGAGATTACATTATAAATATTTTTTATTTGCTTTATTTTTCCTCTTTTTTTTTATTTTTATGTGGATTCAAACCTTATAAAGAGAGAGGGACAGGTAACATTTGTTACAGCCAAGCTGCAAGGAGGCCAAGAAGAGTTTCTCTGTGTGGTTCACATCAGCCCTGACCTGCAGTGCTCTAACTGTTGTAATCCTTGACCTTTGAAGAGCAGCTTGTCAGTAACAACAGCCTTTTTTCCCCCCTAGTTTTTTTTGCTCTGACCCAAGGACTGCAGGGACAAGCAAATTCGTTTTGAATGTGTGATATGAGGTAATCAGTAATGGCAAAGCACTCATATCCTCTGTTCTTCAGTATTGCCTGTTCACCCATAACTGCAATTAACACTAGCTAGATATTAATGCAGGAGGAAATGAGACCCTTGGCTCTGTTGACCGATGTCGAACATACTTCTTATTCAGGGATCCCTTCTTCTCCAAATAGTGAGGCAGAGACAGACTCACAGGGTAGGTCAAAGATTGTAAAGAAGAAGGCTTTAGATTTTTTCTGACTGGTAAGTGAAAGGGACAGATGAATCTGTTTGGTAAAGGCGGTCTTTTACCGCTATTATTTCATACATGAAAGAAAAGTTGAATGCTTTCTTTATGTGTACATGCATTTAAATAAGCACAAATCTGGGCCTGACCAACTCCCAGAGAAGTCAGTCGAAGACTGTCACTTGGATGTGGGATAGGACTCGTGTTCCTTGGAAGGAGAGCTTTTAATACACTTGGAAACTTCCACAACTTGTCATCTGAAGTGGATGGGAGAGTCTCTCCATCCCCCTTCCCCTGGATCCTGCATGGATCCATACAGCAGCATCTCCCCCAGGGCACCCAGATTTGGGAATGCTGTTTATTAATTGTATCTAAACTAGAGATGTGACTTCACGTTGTGGGTTTTTGTGAAATGTGACATTTCTTTATCTGGTGGGCTGATGTATCAGAAAACAGTGTTTTCTGTTTCAAAAGTCTCAGTGAAGAATCTGAAGGAAAACTGATTTTGTTTTAATTTTGTGTATGTCCAGTGATATGTTTCTTTTCAGGTCAGATTAGTGCTAGCCTGTGGCTTTGCTTGAACCCGTGCAGATCCTGAGAGATTTTGGAGTCAAAAGGGGCTGTTAGTTGTTTTGACTTGCTGGCAGTTGTTGCTTTGGGTTATTTACATTTCTCTCCTGCATTTTGCCCCACTGGCATCTGTGGGGGTGTCTTTTTGCAGCTGTATTTTCAGAGAGTCTTGAGACTGCTGCTCACATAATAAAATCTGACTTATCTCCAAGAAGATATTCTGATTTTTTCACCCTGGTTCAGCAGTAAAGCCAATGCCAAAACATCAAACTTTCTCATGGGGGTTTCAGCAATCTTTGCTTCCAAAGCCCAACTGTAAATTCGGAGTCCCATTTTGCTGTCAGTTTTGGGCAAACTTAGGAGCACATGGGCACTGCCTTGGAGAGATGAGAATATGAAAAAACAGAAATGGAGGCAAGGTGAGGGACTGATACAGAAAGTCCCATGAAAACATTCCCCTGCTAACTACATGGGACTCCTTATAGATCAGTCTGGGCAAAGGGATGTACTCAGAGAGGTCAGGGCAATATTTGTCATGCAGCTGATAAGTTTTATTTCCTTTTCTTACTCAGACTCTTTGTCTATTCATTTACTTTATTCATATAAGGACTTCTTCAGATATTTTTCAGAGCATCTGGATTGATTAGGTTTTGACAAAATAAATTCAGAGCTGATATTTGTGCGGGAGATAATTTTTGGCAAAGAAGGAGTGGATATGGTGAGCAGAGGAGGAAGGAAGAAGGTGGAGGAATGTAGAAAAAAAATGGGGAAAGAGAAATAAATACAAAATGGATGGAGAGCAAGATTAGGGGAAGCTGGTCAGCTGCTTACTAAAAAGAGACTCTACTTTCTCTTATGAAAAAAGATTGGCGTCACTAAGTTTATCCTGCCTATGTGCTTGTGCCTTGATTGCTTCCATGTCTGACACCAGGTTTCCAGATTATGCTGACCGCTTAATCTAGTGACACTTCTGGAGGAGCTACTGAGTTAAAAATAAAGTAAATAATAATAATAGCAATATTAATAATAATCCCCTTGGAGATATACCAGACCTGGTGGGTCATCCATGTATCTTGAACACGTAAGTTTTTCTTTGAAAGGACCTTTTCTGTCTGCATGACTGTTCTGTGAGTGCAGATTACCAGCTTGGCTTGCCTTACTTTTAGACAGCTAATTTTTAGTGTCTGAAGTCAAATCTACTCTAAAAGTCGTATTCTTTTCATACAGGTCACAACCATGACAAGCTTTAAGTTTTCACCGCATGGCAACATATAGCTTAATTAATAGAGTTGGCTGATGCAAGGTCTCGGGGGTCTCACTCCTACTGGATTTGCATTATTGTAACAGTAATAATTTCAATGTGTTTGCTATCTACAAAAGAGGAGGAGGGGATGGAGCACAGCTGTCAAAAAGTAAATTCGGTTCATTAAAAAAAAGTGATCTGATCATTTGACTGATTTATCAGTTGACACGAAACAAGACACAGTGCAAGAATGGAGCTAACTTAAAGCAGGAAAAAGGGTCAGTTCTGGCATAACCAGCACTAGAGAGAAGCAAATAGAGAACTGAATACTTTCTTATTGCTAGCCCGAAGTTAAGCAGTAGATTATACCATTGAAAAAATAGGGAGTTTACTTGGATCTGCAAAGCTTCAGTTTTGAATTTGGAGCTTTTTCCTTTGCTTTTCTAGAGTGTCCAGTACTCCCTCCAGCTCCCACAACATTTCCTGGCGTTGTCTCCATAACCCTGGTTGGAGGAGCTTATCTAAAGTTCTCCATTGGGGAATGGAAATAGAACATATAGTGCAAGTTCCTTGGCTCATCATCCACTCTGACAACAACCACAGCAACAACAAGAAGCTGGACTTATTTTTACTACTTGGCAGTGGAACAGCTTTGGGAAGAAAACATTGCTGAAATTACATTTTCATTAAAATTTGAGAAAATATTTGAGGAGGAGCACAAGGAGACCTATTGAATGGTACATTAAGAGACCTATTTTCAGTGAAGCAGAGGCATGCTTGGGAATAACATTTTCCCCTGGACAAATCCACAATGCAACAAACTAAAACTGAGCCTGCAATCGAATTCCATATCTACAAAACTTGTTAGCAAATCAGGCCAACAAAGAGGGGAGGGCAGCCTTTGAAATATGAACCAGAAAGAAATCTCCATTTCAGCTATCATCTCTCAGTAAAGAAGTCATTGCTTTTTACCTTCTAGTCGTGCAGAAATCTTTTATATCAACTTGTATCTTTTATAAAATAATGGGAGGTTAAGTATTAAGGGGTGATGCTGTACTGACTCACAAGTTAGATATTTTTGACAGACTACTTATCTAGATGTTAAGAATAGTTTCCACACTTTAGAATAATAAGAATAAAAATGAGCAAATTAACATTTATTAAGTGCATTTGAAAAATAAGTGTTATTCACCACTTCTTGCAGTTAGCACTGTATTATCTCTGCCTAGTTCATTTGCTCAGTTGCACCTAATGAAGACAACAGCTTCTGGAAACAAAAACTATGTCTGTTGAGAAGATTAAAATTATCGGAGGACGTCTGAAATTCATTCATTTAATTCTGCTGCCTGAAATTTTTTGAAAAAGACTTTGTTAAGCTACAGGATTAAATCCTTCTTTTACTCCAGATTTGCAGAGCTTTAAATGAGAGCAGACTCTGATACATAGGTTTTTGGGATTTCCTTTATGTGGTGGAACATCTTGGTTCTGCACAACCCAAATGTTGGCTGGTTCCCACATTCCTAACGGTGACGTGCGGGAAGGAGTTCAGCACGTTGGCTGTTGATTTGTCAATAACTTAATTCGCCATGACAACCTCCCCAGAGGAATGAGAAAAGTCAATAGCACAAAGTTCACATCACCTTGGATAGATGATGGGAGGCAAAACACAATAAAGACGATAGAGGCCATAAACTGTGATAGGCAATGATTAACCCATCAAACTGCAGAATTATGAAGAATCATTAAAATGACAAAATACGATGAGTCATTTGGTGCTGATCTAATTAAATAATATTCTAATGTAAATCAGTGAGCTATAATCTGAGAGCCGGGGGGAAAAAAGCATTTGGCCTAACTAGTGATTTCTGAAAAGTCCCTATAATTATGTTGCTCTGCTTGACATCTTTGTCATCTACCTGTATCTCATTTCTGTAAATTTGTTTTTGGTCAGGACAAGCTTGATCCAAAGCCAGGCAGAGACAGTTGAAAGGCTACGACTAATTTCAGTATGCTTTTTGGCACAGCCAAAAGTTGATTGGTGTTCGATTTGGCAGAATGGAGTTTTTTTCCAATTGGAGAGGAAGATTATTTTTTCCCAGAGTGTGCGGTTAAGTCTCATTATCATTTCAGAATTGGCATGTTCTTTATTTCTAATGGCATTGGTGGTGGCTTTTGCAAGAATATGGATGTTCAGGTTTGGCTTTGGAAGAAGTTGAGATGAGAAGAGCGATATGCATTTCAGATCTATTTTACCCGGGTGCTGAGGCTCTGAAATTCCTTTCTTTACCAGGAAAATCAGGGATGATTTGTTTTTGCCAGGACTTCGTTAGTAGTAATTTGGTTTCATAACATAAAAATGGGCTGGGTTGGTTCAGGTTTAAGTTTCACTTTATCTGCATGCTTCAAGTCTAAGGATGAAAGTTCTTGGGTATTTTAAAATTTTGTTGATTTTTAGTAAAAAATAATATTTGTGAGCTTATTTCTATGGAAGAAGTTGAAAAGATGCGGATGATACAGACGTTTTTCATTTTGTATTTGAATGTTGTTATTCTTGCTGGTGTGCATCTTCCACCACTGTTACTCCCTCACCTGTATCAACTCTGGTGCACGAGGCTGACATATTTCTGCCCTGGAAGTTTAGCAGCTGGTAAACCATAGCATGGAAACAGATTCTTCTAGTTCCGCTTCATGCAGAGAGACGGCATTTCTGATTTTACTGGTTTCATCGTCTGTATCTAGGCCAAATATTAGGTAGCCGTGAAATGGGATCAAGAAGACTGATGACCAGCTCTTAAGGATGTTTTTTAAAATGTCCTGCTTTAATGCAGTTGGCCATATTGTTCACAGCGTGTGGTATAGTTTCACATGAGTTCATGTCACTGTGTTCTCACCAATTTATTATTCATCTGCCGTGGCTAAAATATTAATAGGCTGTAAGGTCTGTTTCTTCCTAAGCACCTGTAGTTCTTATGCACAACGGTATCTTGGGCATCTGTCACAGCAGGCATATTTGGTGGTTTTGGCTGCTGTACTACCATCAATGACCCAAAAAGGTTCCCTAAGTGACCTAATTATGAAATTATGCTGACCAATAGCACATTTACATGACTCCGTTCTCTGTGTTATTTTTAGTGTAACTCTTTCACTTACTATCCTTCTGATCAATTAACCATGCCAGCGTCTGTTGTAATGAGTGTCAGGTCCCCATCAAATAAACCTCTCTTATCCATTAGTAATTGTTGGCCGTGGCCTTCATCAAAAAGAGTGAGCTGAAAGTAAATGTTCAGATGGTATTATTTGACTAATATACCACTTGAATCTGACCTCTTCTTCATTGTGCAGTGTAGGCTGATAAGGAATCTTTCAGAGACTTTGCTCCTTTCTAGTGAAACATAATCTCTTTCATTAAAGTCTGAGTTATTTAATCACATCCTTTTCAATGAGGCCAGCTTTCCTGCAGTCCAGGAAAAGACTGCCATTGTCAGGACCTGCTTCAATCCCTTCAAACCCTCGTCGTCTTTCTTCTTGGTTCAGTTTCCATACAAAGTCCTTGCAGTTTTATTTTTGCTCTTTTCAAGCTAGTTTCTCGTTCAGTAAAGCTTTCCCTCATTGCACTTTCCTTACATCTGTTAGCTATTGTCACTCTTCCTTCTGCCTTTCTGGTGATGCTGAATTTCCTTCTTGATAAGGCAGGTGGGTGTTTTGTGGGCACTTAAGGGAAATCACAAAAGTTCTGTTGTCCACGAATGAACATAGCTTAAGGCCTCCTCTCTTCACAGGCACAAAGTCTCTCACTGCACTTCTCTCTCTCTCTGTAATAATTTTTATTTTAGAGTTAGGATTGTAAGTGTTTGCTGGGAGATTAGGCTTCTGCTTTTGTATCACGTGTAATGGAACTGAAAATGTTCAAATAGCTGCAAGTGGTCCCAAGTTTTACCTATTATTAGACATTTTTTTAATTTCTGAATTGCTCTTTTTCTTCAAAATGGTCTGTTTTCATGGAAAGCATCTCACTTCTAGATGCAAAGTTCTTGATTTTTCCCCCCTTACCCCCCCAATTTGGGGGGGTGGGGTGGTGTTCTTCTAGGTATGGCTGATTTTTACTTTTCAGTGATACTGGAAAACATCCTGAATGTTTTCAAGACTGCGACCATTTTACAACATCTGCTTGTCTCTCCATCCCTGCTGCTGTTTCCTGGTAGAGATGTTTTTTTCCATATGCAGTTGCACATAAGAAATAAAAATGTCTTTCACTTAACACAGAGAAGTTCAATATCTTACAATTCAGTACTCTTTATTTTAGAATGTGTCATCTGAGCACGTTGTATGGCCTGTTATCATTCAGGCAAACATGGCCTTCTCAGTAAGCAGGTAATTTAGAAGCTATATCTTCTAAAATGCACTTCCCAAACCTTGATCAGCTGGAAATTAGCTGAACTTATGGCAAGTGAGTTGATTTTACTATTTGATATTGGGAGGCAAAACTTACCATTCATGAGTTTGTTTCCACTGGCTGTTATTCCTGCAGAGAACTCCTCAGATCTGTGACATTACTTCTTATCCTGTGGATTACACGCAGAGAAAGACTGAAGCCTCTTTGTTGAGTCTCCAGTCCTTGAGAACATCCTTGCTAGTTGCTTATTTTGAGATATATCCTGTTTTGCCTCCAACATAAGGGGAAAGGAAAAACTGGAGCATGACCACGCAAAAAGTGTGGTCCAACAAAGCTCTTAAAGATGGGCTGAACTTTAAAATGAACTACAAGTAGGACAGTTGCATCACATCAGACGTGTGTTTTAGGGGCATTGTTAAATGAAGACCTAAAACCTTTTGACTTTGCTCAGTGCGGGGTGGATGATTGTATGTGCAGTGTACTTCTGCTTCTGGTGACAATTCAGTCATACTGGAAAAAAGCTTCACAAAAGAGGGTCCTGTTGTGAGCCTGAAATTGATTCCCAACCTGAAATTTGCAATGACCAACATCAAAACTCTCAATTTTTCTCCTTTTCCTGATCTGTTCAGTCAATGGTAAAACTGAAGGCTCATTAGAGACCTGAAACTGGTAAAAATTTGTAGCAGCCGTTTTGTGCAGCAGGGCTTCTTGTGCTGTGGTGGTATCTAATTCCAACCCAGACAATTTTCTTCTTGGTAATGGAGAGGAGTTGAGAAGCAGTGATTTAGGGCTGGTAGGCGGGACAGATGCAGGAGAGTAGCAGTTCTGGCTCTAACATTGCACAGCCTGTTGTGGAAGATTAATGGCTGTAGACTACTCTCTATTTTTCTCTCACTACGACTGTGAGCAATCGCCTCCAAAATCTGCCTGCTGCTGGCTAGCCAGCAGATAGATAATAAGATCCCTGTGTGTTAAATATGCACAGCTGCACGGCTGACATTGCTGATCCATCTGCACTCCCAGATACCACATGCCAGCTGCCTTGCTTGGGGTGAACGAGAAAGAGATCCATTAGAGAATGAAAGTCTGCAGCGTAATCTCGGCCCTCTCGCCCTTCACTGTCGCTGTGCTTTGTTGCTCTGGGTTCCTGGAGACACTCTCCCCTCTGCATCCTTCTTTGGCTACAGAGGTTTGAAAGCAACAGACACTTTACCATTTAAAAAGTGAGCTGGGTTGCCAGGTGGGTTTTCCCCAAGCTCCTGCAGTGCTAATTTTCACTTCCCCAAGGTGGTGATTCAGAGGAGCTTGGCCAGTCAAGTGAGTAACAGTGCTTTCCTACATCCCTCTTTTATTGCCTGACACTTTCATTCAGTAAGAAAACTGAACAGCCCTTTTCCTTGACTTCTTTCTGTCTATATCTCCTGGTCTCCATCCTTTACCTCTCCAAGTAGCTTTGTTTCTAGCACTCTTTGGCAGCTGGGAGAGAAGAAAACCAGCATATTCCTGACACTCTGTGCACCAATGCCTGCACTGGCGTAGGGGTCTGACAGCAGCTTGATGAAGGAAGGGACATTTGCTCTAATCAGGAGTTTCAAGAGCAGAAGCCTTCAGCACTGCTCTCGGGTTTGTGTTCAGGCACTGGAATCGGTGTGAGCTGTTCTTGCTCTGTGTTTTTTGGAAAATCAAGGCTCCTTTATGTTGGTGCCAAGGTAGAGATAAGTTGTCCCTTCCTGTGGCTCCATTGCCTTCCTCTTGCTCCCTAAGGCTGCGAATCTGGGCCATCAAGGGAGGGATTAATCAAAGGGGTGAAGAAGAATGCCAAAAATCTGTATGGAAGCCACTGACTGCACTAAAGGAGTGTTTTGCAGTGCTTACAGCCCAGTGCCATGGTAAACAGCGCTCTGCGGTTGCTGTTTCTGTGTGAACTAGCTCACATCTGGCCATGTTGGATGACAAGAAGAACGCACTCATGTCTCCATACAGAAGGCCATGTAGAAGACAGGTTCCCAGCAAAGTGCCCTTTGGGATCCTTGCTGGAGGAGGGAATGAGGCATGGGATAAAACATCACCTCTTACTTGGCCTTACCCTTAATATTTTACTCACAGTCGAAGCTGTGTACCATGCTTGTAAATGAGGACTGTCATCACTGTTCTACTGACAGATGTATAAATCCCTTAAACCATGATTTTATTATGTAAACTTTCTTGTCACTGGCATCCTGTCAGTACGCTAGTGGGAGGGCTTTCCTCCCCAGGTGTAACTGTGCAAACATCATGGTTATGGCACAAAGTCCAACTTGGTTAGATTCTGTCAGATAAATATACATCGAGTTAAATCAAACACAGCTTGCATCCTGTTGGAAAAGCCCGTTCATAAGTGGTTATTTGAGATCCATAAGATAACCAAGTGTGTAAAGATAGCCAGTTCCTCTAAAGCATTGCTCCTGGGAAAATGTACAAGTGAAGATCGGTAATTAAGCTAAAGCTAATAGGTGACCAATGCCCTTGGATTTTATATGCCTGGATTTCCAACATTCTGCCTTTTTTTTTTCCTCCTTCATTGTTTATGTGGTGAGAAACAGTTCTGTAAATGAAGGAATACCCGGAATCTGGGAAGGAGCCCTTCCAAAACAGCGTGTTGCAGACAGTCACTGTCTGGGAAAAAAGGAAATGATAATACTTTGGAACATAATGACATTTTGTATATAAAATAGTGGAATTGGCAGAAGTATTACACAAGTGTGCATGCTATGGTTTATTGCTAAGTGAATGTGGGAATGAATCCCCTCCTCCCAGTCACTCCTATGTTTTCCTAAGTGCAAAAGCATTAGCAATATCTAAACCCCAACTGGTACAGAAAAGTTTAGCAGATTAAGCTAAAATGGGTATAAACAATTGCTGGGGAAATTAAGTTTCTCACAGTCTTTTGGAGAATTGGATTTGCTATGACTACAAGCGGGATACTGCCCAAAACTACAAAAACCAAACACAATACCCCCTTCGTGCTTGAAATATTCTGGAATCTGTGGCAAGCAAGACATTTATGTTCCTCTGGTAATAAAGACAGCCAAATAATGTATCAAATATACTTGCAAGGATGTATCATCATTGTTAACATTTTTCTCTGTGCTTTTCTATTTATTTTGTTAGATAAGTGTATTGGCTCTGTTCCTGATCTCAGCCAGATTTTAAATGGGCACGAGTATATCGGCTCCTGATTATCATCTCTGTAACTGAGAATGGAGCCAAGGAACTCACCTAGAAGTGAGTTTGAACCAAACTTTGGCATCCATGTGATTTTTTTTTTTTTTTCTTGAAAGACCCTTTGGAAAAGCAGCACCGCTTTTCTCAGCAGAACAAGACTCTGGATGCAAATGCATTTGAACGTATTTAGGGCTACATTTCTAAAGGAGACCTGATGAAGCAATAGATGTCTCAAATCCGTACACATATTTAGGCATCAATAATGGAATAAATTACATTTGACAATCACATGCGTGTAGACTCATTGCATCTCACTTTTTGCAGTTACAAGGTGTGCCTAAATCCTGGCTACCTCTACAATGGGAATAGAAAGGGGATCTCAACTAGAATAAATGACCATCATGGAAAAAGCTGTGACTCTTCATTGACTGTAAAAACATTGAAGATTATTTAGGCTTCTGAAGCGGGCACCGTGGTTAACTACCCAAAGTTAGGTGGACCTGTGACCTTTCCTGAGGCATTTTGAACCCCTGGTCTGCCTGGTTCCCACCATATCCTCACAGTGCCTAGCAACTCAATCAGATCTAAGAGCCTATCTTAGATAGGAGTGTTTGGCCTCTGCTTGCACATGACAGCAGGAGATGCAGTTTAGAGTGAAGACCATGATTATTATAATATTATGTATCAAGTTTTGTCATCTATCTGTATACACAAGGTACTGAAGACTGTGTACATAGTTAGGTTGTTGAAAGCAAATGGGGCTAAGTAGATATCTAGCGGGTTATCTGACAGGCATAACTCAGGGCTGATTCATGCCTGCAGTCATAACGGAATGTACAGTTGTTTGGAGGCCAGAAAAGTCGGAGAGTTTCCTTTTGACTTCAGCTGAAGTTAGGCTAAGCCCCCTGTAAGTAGTGCATTTCTTCTGCATTCCCAGAGGAAAAGGCTTGACTTCCCTCTTCTTTACTAGAATTTCCATTCAGATAAAGATGAAGAGGATGTGAGATATCTCAGCCTTCAGTGGTCAGGAAAATGGAAGCACTGGAAATGGGAAAACACCTTTCAGAATTATGAAACCATAAAATGTTTGCAAAAAGCCAGAGAATATATGAAAGTCGTCTGGTCTGGGGGTTTTGTTAAAAATATTGAGCCTTGGCCAAGATTCATTCAAACATTTATAGGGTGAACAAGGGAACTTGCAAAAGTGCAATTATCCGCCAGGACTTTTTGCTTGTCTGTGGTACTTGTTCTCCTAAGACTTTCAGATGTGTTTTGAAATCCAAATAGTAAATGTATTTGCATCCCTCGCAAACCCAGAAGTCAGATCACAATCCAGGTTTCACTACAGCTCTAAACATCTCTCCTTTTGGCAGATCTGCTCTTCTTTTCTGGGCCTATTACTAGCTGAAATCAAGGACCAGGCTGTGTTCTTGCTTCAGTCTGTGTAGATCTAAAGTAATATCTTTTGACACAGTGAAATTATACCGGGGTAAATGAAATTTGAATCTGGCCTTAGAAGCGATGCATTCTGGAAAGCCATGAGAAAGGTTAAGTCTACATGTTGATGTGCCAATATACCACAGGAAAAACTGTTATTCTCAATATATTTCTATGTGGCCTGAAATTCTCATCAGAGTTCTTGTCCAGTTTTATAGGCTTGTGAAGGCAGATCATAAAAGTTTCAAATTAGTGGGACACCTCAGAGGTAGTTGGCTGCATATTTGAAACATACTTGAAGAGGTGTGTCCCATCATTGGTAATGACAAAATCAGCTCTGTGTATCTTGGTACATAAAGGAAAATATGCATCCCAGTGAAAACCGCTTTAGGCTTTTTTCACCTTCATGTTTATGCATTTATAAAAATCTTTCACACATACCGAGATCATTCCTCCTTTATGTTTACAGGATTTAAAAAAAAAAAAAAGAAAAAAGGCAGCCACTAAAATTAGCAAGTTGATGAAATAGTGTAAATCCCGCCTGCTGTCTGCTTTTGGGAGAAACTCTACTTTTGAGTCTACTCTAATGAGTGATGACATTTTGCATTGAAGGAACAAATATGACTTTTCCTGCTGGCCAGCATTCTCTTGCTTTCTCTTTCTTCTCTGTGGGTACACATAACAGAAGCTCACTAAGGAGGAAAACTGTCTTAAATGAATTGCAACACCCTAGATCTTTGTTTAGAAATGTTCTAACTGCATAACGTTGTGGTCATGAATTAAAAGATGAAATAATTTACAGAGCTGAACAGTAGAATCAGCTCACTCTGTGCAATGGGGAGAAACAGCTGGGAGTCCCTGGAGCTGCAGCTGTGTCAGGAGGGAAACTGCAAAACCAGGAGTAAGAGCAACTTTTTTGGTCTGCCAGATTATTCCTGGTAATCATCTGAAATAAAGATCTGCAGGTGGACCGTTTTGCATGAAACGTAGACCATCTTGCAGAGTATACATGCAGGACAGGGCTTGGGGCGAGATTTTCAACATGACTGAGTCTTCTTGCGGGACTGATCACCACAAAGTTTCAGTATCTTCTCTGCACTCCTTGTCCACACAACGTGCCACGTTGACTTTGGTGACAGAGCCAGCTGTGCAGGGCTTGGAGAGGAGCCCTCTGCTCAATTTGCCGAGTCACGGTAGAGAGCAGAAGTGGTGTCCTTCTGCCATTCCCTTCTTCCATCCTGCTTTCCCTCAGGGATCTGTGCAGACATGAAGTAGCATCTTCACATATTGCTGGGAAATGCTTTTTCCTATTTGGTTTTAATGGGAGACAGCGGCCCTAGCACTCCATACCTTCTCTAAAATGCCAAAGTTCTCACTGCTTCTAAAGTGGGAATGCAAAAATAAAAAGTGACATATTTTAATTATGAAGTCGGGTGGGAGTGGGAAGGAAGAAATAAAAAGCAATCCAACAAAGCCAAGATTTAGGGTGACATCACTTTCTATGTAATTGCAATGCCAGCAGACACTCAATAAACATATCAGCATTGTTAAAATGATTTATGGCCCGAATAGTTGAATATAAAATATTATCAATAGATGTGTCATCATTGATCTTTCCTGGGGCTAGAAGCTGAAGGATGGAAGAGGGAGATGATTTTAACAAACAATCCTTGACAGGAATCCAAAGGAAACAATGTACAGGGACAGACAGCTGACAAATTCAGTATGGGGCCATTAAAACATGTGATGAATTTGCTGGGAAAGTATATATTTGTGGAAGAGGTGAGCTCATATCTACCATAAATTTGTCAGCCGTGACACAGTGTTCTCAGGCCTGGCATGAATAATGCCTAGCTATTTACAGGCTTTGTCTGGCAAAAGCTCTATCAGTCACTCCAGGGTTATTTACAAAGAAAAGTGTCTATCAGTTACAAGGACATGACTTTGCCACTAAAAGATAACAAAAGAGGAAGTCAGCCAGTGGCCTCTCTGTGCAAGATGCATCTTCTCCAGAGAAGCTCTGGGCTGGAATGAATCAGATGGACTGCAGTAGGACCTCCTGGCAGAGTGCCTGGCATACGCTGCAACAGTACATTTATCCACACTGATTAGATTAGAATTATTAATAGGGGTCTACGGAGTGGAGCAAAGGGTCATTTAGAGTTTAATTCTGTTCTCAGATAACTTCATTTCAGCTGATGGGATTGTTATTGTAGGGGTTTTATATGTTTATAGGAAACAATATACTCAATAATGAAGTCATGCATCCTTCTGCAAGATTAGGAGAGCTATTGTGTAGCTGGAGTGAAGTCTTCACAATTGTGTTAATTAAGTAATAGTGATTTGACTTTGTCTCCTCATAAAATGCATTTAAGAAGTGACTAAAAGCTGCTGAGAAAGTGTTCCCTCAATAGAAATATATAGCAAAACAAGCAAGAAATGAAAGCAGCCTTGGATTGAGTAAACAGAATTGCTGATACAATGCTTTTACTTAAGAAAGACAACGATTTGGCCTGGAGATTCAGCTTCCTGCTATGTTAATATAAATGTGTGTCAATTTAGTATTGAGTATACCAGGGTCTCTTTTCCTTGTCCTCAGTCCCGATAAAAGTGGAAGGCAAGACTATAGAATCTGGTATTTATGGCATGTTTACATTTGTCAGTCGTTTGTTTCAAGCTTCAGACCATGAAGTTTGAGATTACGTCCAGCTTCTTCAAAGTTGGCACTCAAAATTAGACATAGAAATCAGCATTTAAGATGATAGATTGAAATGGCCTGATATGGAAAGGTAATAGGTAGGGCTGGTGGAAATTTGCAAGGCAGGATTTGCAAGTGTTCATGAGCGGTGCCAATTAAGCTGCTTTCTGAAAGAAGTCCAGGAGTCAATCTTGCATTAGATGTTACACACCAAAAATGTTGACCCATGTTCTTTGCTTAAATGCTGTTGTCCGGATTTCACAGAGTGTGTCACACTGTTCCTGATAACACAGTTACAATTTTGTCACTAGGTACGTTAACGGCTGAGAGTGTGGTGATAAAATTTTTCTGAGAAGTTTAATTTTGCCTGCTTTTCAGTATGGGGAGCCAGCTTCTTACACGGTGTAAATTGGACTCTTTCCATTTACTTCAGTGGAACCATAGTAACATACACCATTTGAAATCAAATTAAGCAGTAAGCATGGAATGTGAAAAAGCAGCATATTAATGCTTCAGGATAGGATTTCAACTGGAAGTGAAGGAAGTCTTTTGTTCATGACCCCAAGATGTGACCACAGAATAAATAATAAATCCTCACAATGGAAAACACTTCCTTATCCCCCCAAAGGTAGTATTCTCTATTAAAAAGAAAAGTAATTCCATCTTAATTTCTCAGGCAGAATGGTGCAGCTAGAAGTTTGTCAAACAGATGCTTAATGGGATGGTAATTAATGAGGATAAAGAAAGTTACAGCATTTCCAAAATTGCCATGAGCTTGTGCAGTATAAGATTTTTTAAAACACAGGTGTTTATCTCGTAGGCTTTGAAAGCGTGCGCGACAAGCCCATTGGTGTGATAAACTGTAAGTGCTCCAAAGGAGCTATCATGGTCAATTGTGTCATTGATACATTGGCTTTGAGTGATTTACTGTGCGTGGTATGTGAAATAACTCAAAGGAGTTGCTGTGGCCTGTTGATCAAACCTATACTGAAAGAGCCCCGGGAAGGCAGCTAGACCTGTAAAGACAGTCTAGATACGGCAGGTTTTGTTACCAACATGGTTAAAGCAGCTTTCTGTGACTTGAAGCAATATGTGTTCCTATTTTTAAGTGGACGTGAAATATATTTGGGGATCGCTTGAATACTTTTATCCATTTTCTCTTTAAGTTTATTGTATTACTGAGAAAGAAAATGCAAGTGTTAAAAGACATGTAGTTCATAATCTGCCAGCTGAGAAAAGGGTATGGAAAATGAGGCAAATACACTTCCCACCTCCCACCATGCTGCTCCTCCTTTTTTTCTTGGTCCACAGAAAATTGTGCTGGTTCAGGAAAGAAAGATGCAGTTATTAAAGACTAACCATACTTGAAGCAAATCTCATTCTCCGTAGGGCTGGTGTTTACTTTCACTGGGAGAGGAGTGCTCTGAGAGTTTGGGAACTTTTGTTGTGCGGACTTGGGCCATCCACTCGCTCTGGGAGTGAAAAGGCTGGAGATCTGGTTTGGCTCTGTCCCGAGTCTGCTGGGAGTGTTTTGACAACTCTGGCATCCGTTTGAATTTTGGTCATTCTATCTATGTGTCCAAGGATTTATGCCTTTTCCTGGCTATGTGTCCCATGACTTCAGGAATTTGTCAGCCAGTGTGAAGATTATTTTAATGAAAATCTCTTTCAAAATTTGATTTCTACTGTAGGGGCCCTATCTCCAGCCCTGTTGACTCCCATTGACTCTAGCAGGAGTCAGACAGAATAGTACTTTGAAGAGACATCTTTAACAAACAATTCAAAGCTTAGAGACAAACAAAAAATAATCTTCCTTCAGTGAACTTTATGTCACATTTTCAGAAAGGTGTAATCCCACATGTTGTCTTGGTAGCAAAATCTTCCTGTGCTGGCCTGGAAACTTTGCATGTGCCTTGTTTTTATCAGACTTACATCCAGCCAGCTGTTCCACTGAGTTTCTTATTTTCTTCTGAGGGCTTGTGGTTCCTTAGTCCACTGGCTGTGTTTCATTAGGTTTTATCTAGGCTTTTGTATTTATGAAGGTAATGGTAATACAGTGACAGACTTGAGAGCCTTGAGGTGGAATTTCAGGGTGCTTCACCTCCTTTGGAAATGTCAGTGCCAGGCTGCAGATCTCAACGCACTTGCGTGCAGCCCTGTGTCTTCATTCCTGCATTGCAGGTAGGAAACTAAACTGCACAGGGCAAAATGTTTCGCTTGGAAAGCAGGACAAAATCTCCCCCACTGAGCCTAGTGCTGTATCCGTGGGTGCTGTGTGGACTGTGGGGAGGCTTGCAAGCACCTGACAGGCATTTTGAGAGATTTGGGCAGGGAAGAAGTGAATGCGGGCTGGACAGGTTTGCCTCTAACCCATGCCAGCCATAGCTGTAGGGAGCTCATGGACCAGTTTATGTGGCTCAGCTGGCAGGAGAGAGAGACAGAGGACGGCACTGGGTGATGTGGGTGACAGATCTTCCCGGGCAGCCCTCGCACCCTGGGAGGAGGCCTGGGCCTGGCTCTCCTGCTTCTGGCTCACATGGCAGGGTTGTGTATTGAAACCTGCTTGGTGTTGCAGTTTTTTGTTTTTTTGACTAAATATGATTTGACTATAAAAAAGCTTCGAAGTGGCCAGAAAGATTCATTCCTCTGACAAGTAACTTTAAAAACATGTCTTCAATTGAGTCCATGTGTCCGCTTTCAGACAATTTCTACTGGAAATGCCTTCACAAGTAGAGGCATTGCTGTAAATAATCAGATTTCAAACACTACAACTCGTAGTCATTTTGAATATAGTCTTGGAGTTGGAATAACAAACATAAAACTGGCTGCCCTAATACAGAAAAAGGAACTGTAAAGCCATCAGCAAAATCCAAACCAGGAAATGCTGCCAACTTAAGGCAAAGTAAACTGAGAGCAATAAATCAAACTGAAACACATATTTTATTGTGGACTGAACAATACAAGGCCTGACGTTTCCACAGGCAAGGCACAAATATCCTTTTACTATGAAAACCAAAAGCTTTTAAAGCTTCAAAAGGAGCTGCAGGCAAAGGAGCAAATAATAAATGACAGGCAAAGCTGGTCTGACAGGGCTTTGCGGGTTGTGTTATGGAGGTCTTAGAAGACTCACAGATGTCAATCCACCCTCCAAACATCACTGCTGACCATGTCATCCCCAGCTGCTAATGCCTGCAGCAATTTTGGGCAGGTGAGCTAAACCAGCTTAACAAGTTACCTCCCTTCAGCTGAGCTGCTGCAAGTGCCTGTGTGCGCACTGGTAGCCCGCCTCCATTGCAAGGCAAAATGTATCAGCTTGTATTTCTTTTGCTGAAGATGCTAAAATCAACCTTCTGATAAAGATTTAAGCCAGCATTTCAAGCTTGTGGTAGGGACTGCTGGCAGGGACAGCTCAGCTGAGAGGAGGTGTCTCCTCAAGCTCTTCTGGCTTGGCTGCAGTTAATTGTGAGCTCATGCCCAGGCTGTCTCTGTGAGCCCTAATTCTGCACATGTACAAGTAAGTATGTGACTGAACCCAGGGGATGACGTTGGATTTTGCTTTTTAGCTTAATTTTACTTGATAGTTCAGTGTGTCAGTTCCTCTGAAACCTTACACATGGAACAAATATCCCTTGACTGCTGCAGAGCTTGAGTTTTCCCAACCAAAGGCAGGCAGCTTTTCGGAAATGGGAAAAAAGATCCTAGCTGCTATCCTCTTCTGTGTGGAGGAATAGCAGAGAGAGCATTACAGTGTGTTATGTTCACATCTGAGTGGCCTGGGCACCCCGTCATCCTTTCAAAATACACTGCAGAGCCCTTCATGATGGTACTTAAGTCTTACCAGTTCTCTTTGCACCCCACTTTGCAAAGCAGCTGCATGCTGGAGCTGGGAAGGCAACTGCAGCTGGCAGAGGCCTGTGGCCACCTTTCCTGTGCCTCATCTCTGTAGGGCTTGTCCGCAGACTGCTGTGGGTGACATTTGGCCCACACAGGAAGATAAGAATTAAGACTGAAAGGAACTTCCTAAGTCATCAAGTCCTGTCCCCTGCTGTTGAAGGCAACCACATCATATGATGTCTTTCAAATACTTATCTAGTTCCATCTTGAAACCATTTAGGTTTCTTGCCCTCACTACTCCTACTGAGAGGCTGTCTTTCTTCTCGTGGTTATAAACCTTCTTCTAATTTCCAGGCTAAACATGTCCAGGGCAGTTTAAGCTGCATTTAATAGATATTGAGAAAATAAATTAGTTGCCAACTTGCTTTTATTTATGTGCATCAAGCTTTTGATACATGTGTAGAAAGCCCCTCTGCTGCTGTATGTATTTTGTGCTCATGGGAAGATGTCTGGGCGAGGGGGAAGGGGGCCAGCCCTACCGGGTGCCTGCTGTGTGCCCTGGTTCAGGCAGGAGAGGGTGACCTGGGCAGTCAAGGGGAAATGGGGGGCAAAAGGGAGCGAGTGGAGAAGGAAAGTGAGGAATGGGAAAGGGGAAGACAGCTGAGCCAGGGCAAGGGTCAGGAACAAGGTGTTAGAGGCAGTGAGGCCTGATAATGAGCAGTAGGGAAATTTTGAAACCAAATGTGGGGGGAAAGGCACTGTTAAGAAAAATAAATAGTAATGCAGATAAAATATAAGCAAACAACACAATAATATTTAGGAAACTGGCAAGCAGATGGGAAAAGATGTAAAGTAAAAGGGGAGGGTTTGGGAATAGTTTAGAGCAGAGAAAAAAGAAACCGATTCAGAGATGAGTAACAAAACTGTTTCAAGTGGGGGGGTGTCCCACTTGTTGGGGCAGACTCCAGCTCTGCTGCACAAGCTGGTGGAAGTTAACCTCTTGTCCAAGCTGCAGATCCCAAGAAATAGAAGTGCAGGCTTAATCTTAAAGAAAAAGAAAATTCTGTAGAGAGGCAAAATTGTATTTTCTGAGAATATTTTAACATTGTTTCTTTGGAGGGTGGGAACTTGAAGAGGAAATGAAGGGTTGTTAGTTGATGTTTGCTGGTACTCAGCAAAGGTTTTTGCTCCACTGGTGTGTGAGAAGTTATCATTAATATGGCAAATGCAAATACTAAAGAAGAAGACACCCCCCTTTGTCAAAATACACTTTAAAAAGCGAAAGACAATTCCTAATAAAGTGGATAATTTTAAGAAAAGATCGGGCTTCTCCCCCTCCCCAAGGTTAGCACCTATGCCACCATTATGTGTAAAAAGATGCACCAATGAAGCGAGAAAAATGTGGGTTAATAGGCATACGCATACTAAGCTAGCTTTCAAAATTCCGCAAAGAACAGTATTTACTCGTAGCTCATGCCAAACGTTATATTCCAAATTAGTAGAAAGCCATATCTGGCAGATGGGGGAGGTAGCTGTGAGATGACATAATTCTGCTTTGTAATGCTGTGTTAATAACCATTAAGGATCCTGTCGTGTTGCAATTACTTTAAGTAGAGCGAACGCTTGCACAGGGGCCTGCACGCTCCTGCAACCCATACTGTGTTGGGATGGAGGCAGCACAGGAGGTAAAGACATCAGCCACATCTGAGCCTCGAAACATTTAAGTATGTGCTTTGCCTTGAGAAGTCCTGGGGACAAGACAGGTGCTTCTGCGCAGCATGTGTGCAGACGGCTTTGCAGAATCAAGGCCGCTGTGTGCACTCTGCATGTGGTGCTGATATGATGTTAAGACATGGGAATACAGTCAGTGACCAGGGCGAGGATGGCTCTGGCTTTGGACTTGCCGATATTTATTATGAGCAATAAATGGAAATGGAATTTTGGTCATCAGTGGGAGATCACGTGGTGATAACACTGGCTAACAGTTCTCCTCCTTTCCTTAAAATGCGATTTAGAAGCTTCTTTTTCCTTACTTTATGCTGGATCTCAGTGAGAAGGGACATTTTCTGATACTGATTCCTGTATTTCAAAATCGAAACTTGAAATGCATTCCTCTCAAGCTAAAGAGAAGCAAAGCCTTTATGTCTTTCAGATGGGACCGGTGTTTGCAGGTCCAGTCCCAATGTGCAAATTAGCCAGAATTCATTCAAGAGCACTAATCTTGCATTACTGTGGGTTTTTTAGAGGACTGTAAGTTGTTCCATTTTTTTTTCTCCCCAGATGCACACATATGAAATTGATGTTTTCTGTCCTTACAGCAAGAGAGCTAGTTTCCATCAAGCCAATTAATGAATGGGAGGCAATGTTCAGTGTGTATACCAGGGGCTGCTGTCTGATCAGTGAGCTGGGGGCATTGCTTGCATCTTCGTACAAGTCATCAGGTGGCAAATTCACCAAGGAGTCTGCCAGCTGTTTAACTTCATTACAGTTTATCATTATGTCTGCCTCCTTTTTTATTTCTATGTTTAATCACCTAATATCATTTTTATCGGCTTGTCAGGGCGTGGGAGAGAGCGATGGGGAATTCATTTCACTTCCTCATAGTACATGTCTGTTTTGGTAGAATATTGTGGCAAGTTTATGTCTGTCCTACTTTGAAAAATAAGATTCAAGTGAATTAATTAAGCCTATGGGTACCAAAACATCTAATTAGTATTAACTCTTACCTGTAAAGCCGTGATATGTGTCTTCACTGCACGATACATTTCTGTATTGTTTTAAATGCATAATGGACCAATAACTGGTAGCCAGGTAGTTTCTTAAAAACAGCACTGTCCCACCTCAACACAGTCCCTTGCTTTTCAGTGAAGTATGTTATTGTCAATACAAGACCTATCACATACTATCAGAGAGCTGGTCTCCAGTTCTAAAGGTATCTTCATCTGCAGTTTGATGAGGCATCAGGCCACACTACTCTTCATGCGTTATAGCCTGGCCACCAAAAAGGGTCATAGGTTCCCTGTGTGCCATATGTGTATTCTGCATGTGGAAGTGTCTTGCGATTTTGGTGGAGAGATAACAGTTGGATAACTTGTACAAGATTTTAAGAGAGCAATTAATAGCACGGTGGGAAATTGAAATTCTAGCTATTTAACATTTGCTGTATATGCCATGCCTGGTTTTAGATGCTGTACTTGCAGTGGAAGTACATTCTTGCACGAGCATCAGTCTAGAAATAGCCGTTGTTAAAAAAAAAAAAATCCCATAAGCTTCCAAGGTGTCCTTGCATCCAGATACACTGTAATGTTACGAATCTAGGCTGATGCCATGCATGCAGTGTTGTTCATCTTCTGGTTCAGAAAATGGCTAATTACACACATACCAGGGTGATACTAACCAGTCATCACATCTCCTTGTTCAAGAAACTACTTTGCAACAGTGCTCCAAGTTTCACTGGAGATTACCATTTGCGAATAGACCATATAAATCACACTTTCCCCACCTCGTTCTCTGCCAGCTCTTCCGTCTAGTGGCTGCATTCAGAAAATTACCTCTATCCCAGAAGTTCAGGACAAGTGCTACCAGTGGTGAGATCCCCTTCTATGGCATCTCCAGTCTGGGTCCCCAAGGGACTGGAGCTCTACTGATTGTTTTCCAAATTACTGCATCTCTCTAACAGGTTTTAGCGTCTCAGAAATTCACTTCATTCCTGACCTTCTCAGATCTCTCGGCTGGCAGTTTTCCACAATGCCATCAGACTGGATGCTGTAACCTTTTAAAAAATGTTGTTAAGGTAGGTTAAAATTACAGATGCATTTTAGGTTTGATTTCTCTTTTAGAAATTCAGAATTACTCCGCATATTGGAAAGGCCTGGTTTGGCTCGGAGCCTTTCTGATAGATGTCATATTGCTAAACAAGATGGGCTTAGAAATATGCCTAGATGTTTCCTTTTTTATTTCAAACAAATACAAGCAGTAGATTAACATTTGGCTGACCCTGGCGGCAATTGCTAAATGTAATGTTTAGAGCAATCTAACACTCTGATACTCTGCGGTCCTCCACAGTGGAACGTTGTTTTCAAACAGCTTTCCAAGTTGTGCAAATCGTGGGCAATTCTACAACAGGAGCCTGACCTACTGACCAGCAGATCGACGGCATCCAAACCACATGGCCAGCCAACGTTATGGGGGTTTTTCTCGACCTGGTTGTGCAGGCAATGGCAAGGTGTTCCTGTGGCTGGCAGTTTGCTTGCAAGTAGTCAATAAAAAATCATACTTTTGTATCATTTATAAAATTTGTGTGATATACCACCCAAAAAAGCTTTCAATGAACAGGGAAGCCCACGCCAAAAAGCCTGTAAGCAAGCGATAGAGTGGAATCACGTGAGAGAAAATTAAATTTTCATGTCTCGTAAATGAAATATACATTAGGGACTCACTCCAGCGACCTCCAGATTCTGTAATTTTTGGATCAGAGCTAAAGACCTAAATCATGTAGCCACAACGGCCTGTAACACGTATATGGTGGGTATTTCCTTGCTATGTGCCTGCAACGGTAAACAAATGGAACTAGTTTTGGAGAACTGCTATTGACAGTAAAATTCTAATTTTGCTCCAGCTCCCAGAACAGATGTACCTCAGAGTCCATAGACTGCAATACTTAACTGCAGCTACTCAGCTGTGACCTTCAGCCTCAGGCTCACTGCAATAAAATTTTCATGCAACCATATGGAAGAATATTTTAATAGAGATTTACTGTCAGTAACTGTCCCAAAGGAGCAAATAAGGAAGCTGTAACATATTGCGTACAGTAAATCAAGGGGACTTCAATGGAAAAACGTAACCTCCCTGAGGCAAGCATCTTTAAAATTACAGGCAACACTTTGTACAAATATGTGTACAAAGGACTAGATATGCACTCAGTTAAGCAACTCAAAATGGTTTTGATTTGAAGATATATTTATTAGCATTTATTTATTGTATTTTGTAAGCACTAAGGGGGGAAGGGGTCATCTTGCTGCGCAAGTTTGGCTTCATCGGATGTGATGCACAACAGGCAAAAGTGGAGAGAGGGAGGGAGTGGGAGCGCCGAGTCGATGAGTTCACATGGCAAATTGCATCTCCCAACAAGCACAACAGCAACAGTGCTCTCTTAGCCTTTCTGACTATATTGGAAGATTTTAGTTAAGAGCAATTCACCTTTGCAATTGCTGGCCGCTTCCTGGAGCCTGGTGGAACTGGCAAGGAATGAAGGGGAAATTTCTTTTGGAGTGCACAGTAGGAAGGAGGAAACACTGTAGCTTTGCAAGCATGTCAGAGCTGCTCTCTGTTGGCAGTCCTCTGGGGACCCTTGTGTGGGTAGACTGAGTCTGAGAAGCACAAATGGGCAGAGGTCTGTCCATTTGGAGGTGTTTAGAGACTTAAGAATTCACCTTTTAGGGCTTCTTTCTTTTACCCTTTCCTTTGATGGTCCAGTCTCAGGAATTTCTGCAACTGAATAAAGGCAAACAAGAATCTGAATTTCCCCTCTGCTCTTGCACTGCACACACACTCGTTTCATTCCTCTAATGAAGCTAATAACATGACAAGGCAATAAATCAGGAACAAGTGGATTAAATGCTCATGGAGGTAAGACCGAGTTAGCCTTTATAACATTTGGTACGAAGTTTCATATGAAGAACAGCCTACCTGAAAACATACAGGTATATATCGAACACATTGAAACATGAAGTATGTGATGAAAGAAAGGCATAGCAAAGCCCAGGAAAAAAAGTAGCCAAGTAGCAGGATACAAATCTGCCTTTCTGAAAGAAAAGTGGAGTATTGCATACAAGAGATTCCGTCAAGCCACGACAACGAGATGATTGTTGAATATGATTAATGCAGCACGAGGTTTTCCCTGGGTAGGTGCAGCAGTGGGGGTTGCCATGAAAACCAGGTAACGTACACGTACACATGCAAATTCGTATGGGCTTACGTTACAGGCAATCAAAAAGCATCCTTCATGCGGCTCCTTGGCTCCAACACTGTGGTGAACTCTGGTTACGAGGCGGCGACCGCAGCTGTCAAAGGCAAAAGCAGTGCAGAGTCCCTAGCTTCTGGCTGCCATTGCCTACAGCTCCTAGTTCCCTCTTCGCAGCTTCTGGCCGTGCATGGATGGATGAGCACAGTTTGCCTAAATTCTAGGTCCAAAATCTCATACCCCAACCTCTCCCTTTCACACACACATTTTGGAGAGACATGGGTGCAAGTCTTAGTTTGAATTGGCCTTTCTTCACTCTAAAATATTTAAAAAAAAGTGATACATTATTCTTTGCTTGCTTAAATCTCTGAGAGCAGAGGGCTTAAAGACTGTCTTTTGCTCAGGATGGCTGCGGGGACACACAGCTCTTGATGCAGTAGTGCCCTCCAAGCATGCTGTGCTGGGGAGCATTCACGTCCGCTGCTTTGGATGGGTGGGCAGGAGAAGTAGCAGAGGCATATCTCAATGTAAAACAGTGAAGAAAGGAGTAATAGACATGTGGTAAATCTGTGCAGTTTTGGTGACTAGGCAGACATTACAAGACAGAACGAGGAAAAGCGAAACAAAACAAGATGTTCTCCATTTTTAAATAAACAAGATGTGTAAAAGAATCTGCACATCATCCCCATGTTTTCTTAAATGGAGTACTCACTGAGACCTTGTGTGGTCCAAGGTGGCCACTGGAAAATAAAAAGCACTTTAAAATAGTCATTTAAGTCTGGACTCTGAAAACATTTCTCCTCCGTGCCTTGTGTGATGACTTTAGAGGCTGCTGTTTTATAGCAAGCTAGTTCCAGAAGAACATTACGATTTCCAACAGCTATTTCAAAGGAAGGACAGGTTTTAACTTTAGAAGGTCTCACACCACTCCAGATAGCAACTAGAGATGTTAAAAAAGTCACTTTTAGAAGAAATATCTTAAAATTTTAGTTTTCAGCCATCTCTTTGTTGGTACTTTGCAAACCATTCCTTTCTGTGCTCTAAAACAGGATAGGATCTCATGGGAAGTGGTTCTGTGACCCCTCCTTTGCTCCTCACACGTGTCTCTGTCTGTAAGAAGTCCTCAATTTTTCTGAGTGTGAGTATGACTGTTTCACTGAAGTCTTGCTCTGTGTGCTGTGAAACACCCACTCCCACAGCTATGTGTGTGTTTGAAAAGGCAGACAAAGATGCCCCAGTATTTATTGGTTTTGTTTTGATGTTTGTTTGTTTTTTGGTACTAGCCCTTGTCTCAGATTTGGACTAACCTGAGGAGTCTCTGTAGGGGTTGTTTTCCCTTTTGCTTCTCTGGCCCTGTTTCCATCTTGAAATGCTCTATTCAAACAGTGCCCAAACCAGCGGATTATAAAAGTTTTGTTTTGCTGATCCACTGTTGACAGAGGCTTTTGAGGAGAGACAAATCACTGACAGTCTCTGAGCATCACAGAGATTGTCTCTTCTTCGCTCAGTACCATTTAATCACCTGCAGGCATCCAAATTACCATAAGCAGAATTACTATCCCAATTAAGCAGCAGTCCTTGCCACTTGGTGTCATTAGGCTTAATTTGGTTCCTTGGGAAGTGTCCTGATTAAGTTGATTACCTGATTAAGTGGGTGTACTCTATATGATGGGCCTGATGCATCAGTGCTTTATGCCAGTTCTGCTTGTTGATTAAAGTGCTATTATGGCAGCGTAGAAATAGAGCAGTGCCAAGGTGAATCTGGCCCGTTGCTCTTTGCAGTTGTTGTCCAAGCTTGCAAAACACTTTGCATTTTTAGCAGGAAGTCACGGGACACAAATCACCCCTACAGGTTTGGAGATGAAATTGGGTTGAAATTGGACAGTTGTTTTTTTTTCTAAGAACAAAAAGGTGATATCTGCTGTCTACAAGGGAAGTGGCTGATGTGGTGAAAACGGTTTTGAGAAAGGCAAGATAGGAACGCTTAGAATCTAAAGAGGAGGAAAAAAATTATAGCAGCTCAGGTTGCTACTATTTTGCCCTGCTTTTCCACGCTGGAAAATACTGGTGTAGCATATCAGCCCATTTCAACCATGAGCTAGAAAACTGCTGTCTGAGAGTACAGTCGCAATTATGTTTTTAAACTCTTTTTATATCTGTTTGTGTTTCTGGGCTACCACTGGGTCCAACATGGAATATGAGAATGTTAGAAGCCATATTTGTTCACTGGTTGACACCATCAAAGGCAGTGATATCACAAGAGGGGTTAATTAGGCACTACGAGGAAAAAAATTTATTTCTGGCCCAGCCACAAGTAAGAGAGAACAGAAGCCTAACTAGTAAAGCAAAGTCTCATAAGACTTTCTTTTTTATTTCTATTTCAGGAATAAAATATGTAGGATACTGCTTAGGTGTTCCGTCTTCAGATACAATTGTGACAAATGACAGTACTCAAAATTTGCAGGTTAATCTTTGAGCATTAACTCCATACCTAAATAATAACTGTAACAGCATTCATCTCACCTACCTCTGGGCACGTTTGTTGTAGAAGTCTGTATAGGGATGTTGTGTCTACTTGTATAGCCAGGAAAGAGAAACAGGAATTTCTGGGGTTGATCTGACCTGAGATGGATGTCTGCTTTAGGACAAGGTGGCCTGTCAATATGAAGCGAGTCTCTTTAACTCACTCAGAGGTTAATATCAATGTTGTAGGCATGCAGACTTGGCAAGGTGAATCAGAGCCCTGCTCTTCGCTGAGGTTGTGCTACTGGGCTACAGACGTGCCCACCATTTTCAGCAAAACGTGCTGAGAAAAGGGTCTGCCCATCTGGCATGAGATGGAGGGGTAATATATCTGCTTACTTTTATCTCTTGTCCCTTTCATCCAGAACATATTGCTGCAACTGAAGTTAATACAGCTATTGGCAGTGATATGAACATATTCAATTTTTTTCCTCCCATTAGGTTTTCTTGGAGGACAGGAAGCAATTTTGCCTTCTGTCATGCCATTTATCTAAGGATAAAGGAGGAGGGATGCAAACCTGCATTAAACTATCTGTGCTAACAGAAATCAGTTGTCCAGCAGTATCTGTTTGATCTGTCCAGCTGATGGAAGAGATACAGTACTAACGAAGCTGATGCTATATTTTCCAGGCTGTTAGCCAGCTTTTATCCATGTTATGTTGCAAAAGGGGGTCTGTACAGTCAAAAGGCAGCACGAGGAAGGCTTGCCCAAAGGGTGAGTCAGAGCAGCAGCCTATTTTAGGTGCTTTGAAAGCCGAAATGGGATGGATGTGGTAGCAGTGGATGCTCTCCATTTAAAAGATTCTTAAAGTAGCATACAGCTGTCATAATACCTGTGTCTTTCCTTCTTACGCAACCCTCTCTCAAATCATTCATCTCTAAATTGTCCTTCATGAAGGACTATTTAGGGAATGGAAAGTTTTCTGTCTTTATTTATCAGACAATTTCCAGGGGGCCTCCTTGTAGCCAGCAGTCTAGCTGACTTCTTAGCTTGATCTAATCTGTGCTAGGAAGTGGCTGGATCCCCACCAGAACAACCTTTTCCTAGACATTTTCTCTGGTGTTTATGATAGCTTCTCCAAAGTAGATATTCTAGCCCAGACCACACAAAACAAAAATACTGCTTTGGACAGCAGTATCCAAAAATGCCCTCTGAGGTGCATGAACCTGTGAGACAGAGGTGTGTATCATTAACCGAACAACATTTAAATCTCCTTTTCCTTTGGATAACTCAATCACCCCCCCCCCTCCATTCCCATCGGGAGGATAAACAGTCTGAGCTGAGGAAATGATTCTGAACCTTGTTTGTGAGCACTCGTGGGCCAGACTGAAGACTGGGGAACCCTGTTAAGGAGTTGGGCTGATATACAACAGCTGGAGAATCTGGCCCTTTGTAGTGACATCCCCTATATTGCTGTACATTCAGCTCTTGTTACCTGAGCATGTGCAGTACATTATTTCCTCTGTCTTTGCAATCTGGCAAGAAACTGTAGTGCCCTGAAAGGTTACAGATGTGGCTATAAAGTTTGTGTGGATACTCGCTCAGCTGTATGCGTCACAGCTACGTGAGCCTGACTCGTAAAGGAGGGGCAGGGCTTTCTATCAGTGAGTACACCTTTGAAATAAGAACATAAACACCCACTTCAGCATAGGAATCCCCATGCTAGCTATAATCTGGGCCAGTGGGCCATATTTTTTAGCCAAAGATGCATGTGGGAGTGTTTCCTACTTGCATGTCCAACTGCCTTTGGCTGCTCAGCCTGAATGAGCAGGCTCTTGATTTTCAGTGGCATCAGCATTCGGCACAAGTCTGCAAAGATGCTCAGCCTCCTGTAGATTTTGCCACACATGCCTCAGTTTGGCTTTTACTAAATATTAGGCATAAATCATTTATTTATTTTGCCTCTTTGCTTCTTTCTGCTGAATGTATGATCCATTTCCACAGACGACAGCAATGATATTCCCATTTGCGTCAGCGTGGTATGGCAGGGGCAGGCAAAAGTTGCCCCCGTGGCTCTTCCAAGTGCATCCACTCCCTGAGTAATGAGTGATCTGTTCCTTGTTCCCTGCATGTGCCATGTGTTCAAGGTCTGTTTTTTAGCTTTGACTGGCCAGACAGGCTACACTTCTCTTTGACTTGATAAACAGAGCATTTAGGAGCAGGCGTCTAGTTTGAATATTCATATCAAATGTACTTAAAACACTTTCTAAGACAGTTCTTCAGTACTTCATTAGGGGTCACTCCCTCTGAAAACACTGTTGCCGGCCAGCAAAGCTGTTCGCTAGAACACTGACAGGAAGAAAACATGGAAAAAGTGAAAAAATAATTGAATCCAATTCCTTTAAAACTGGAATGAATGAATGAATATTGCTGTAAAATATTTGCAGTAACCTCCCAGATATCTCTCTTAGTCTTTGGATGAATTTGGCTTAGAAGTACCTTTTCTTTTTTGTAGATTTTGCTTTTTATTAAGTTTTCGAACAACATTTTACAACCAATAATAAAAAAGAATATTAAATCTCATAACAATCTTTCGTAGCCAATAAAGAAAATAGTGTGCTGTATCCTACTAATATATCATGCTCTCCAGGAAATTGTTGGTACCTTAGAACTGGGAACGGGCCTGACCCCTCCAGATCCAATACTTCCTTCCATTTTGTAGGGTAGGAGTTTTAGGTTTGTAGATTTGTATTCCTGCAGCTTTCAGTGAGACAACCAGAATCCCTGTGCTCTGTTATGTATTTGTAAGACGGGATAAATCATCAGGATATGTCTTAGGAGATTTTCACCATTACAGACCTCGTAAACCTCATGAGAGGAGCTCTTCTCCCGAAGTTCTTGTCTTGCTGAGGTCAAAATCTTGTGAGAACACGGCTATTCAAAAGAATTAAATGTGAACACAATGTTAGCAGTGATTTAATCTTGCTCATAAACTTCAGACTCCAGCCAAAACCTCTCTACATGCGGATAGCAGGAGTGACAGCTTGATGGATCTGAAACCATAAGTGTTGTGTACAATTGGGATTGCTAAGCAGGATGAGAGATATGTAGAACCTTGGATAGTCCTGTAAGGATATATAAGCCCTTCACAGGCTTGTCAGATGAAGAGCAAATATGGATTTATGTGTTAGGATGAAGGAAACTGGAACCTTCCTACCAGTGAAGGTTAGGAAGCCTTTTACGTTTTCTGCAATGACTTGCATGCCCGCATAAGCCAGGAGGACTCAAAATCAATGTTCTGCATGCCAGGAGCCATAGCCTTCAGAAAGTGAAAGTGGTTCTGGGAGATCCCTGAAAAAGAGTGAGACCATCAGGTAATGAAAGGTATTTTTAGGGATTTTTTTGGTGGGTTTTTTTGTTTGGTTTGTTTGGTTTGTTTTTTTTTTCTTTCAGTTAAAGGAAATTAAACCCAAGTCCTAGCTTGAATTCTCCTCATGGATTACTCTGTGCTAATTATTGCGATTACTAGAACTGTGAGCACTCAAGGTCCCAAACGTGCAAAGACTTGTAGAGCTCTTTTGCATGCCTATTGAATCCAGAACTGACAAACAACTGCCTGCAAAGTTAAAGGTACATGTCCTTGCAGGATTTGGGCATGAGAAGGAGTTTGGAATCATGGTTGTTTTAAGAGCCCAAACAAAACAAGGGCTGGTAGAAAACGTAAAAGTAATTCTCTTCATTCAAACACAATTCCTGATCAATTGCTATCTTTTGAGGCTGTCTAGCTAAGCCTTGTACAGGAGAAGGTAATAAGGAATCAGAAGTGAATGACAAAATCAATCACAGGCAGGAAAGAAAAACAACCTCCTTGTTTATGATAAGCATCAGTTCTGTTTCCTCTGCGCTGGCTTCATCCAAAGCCTGCTGTAGTCAATAATACCTTTCTCTTGACTTCAGAGCACTTCGGGTGAAAGCCTGTTGCTGCATGTGGTTGTTTACAACTGTGAGTCTCTGAGCACCGCTGTACTGTACACTGGGGTGCAGTACAGCAGTCCTGGACCTTGTGCTGTACGTGGTATCCTGCAGTAATCCAAGCCTTGGTTTGCGACCGGTGTAGCTGCATGGTGTGTGCCAAAGCTGCGCTGTTCTGCAGAAACATCTTCTAGTGCCATTCTCGGTACTGCTTCTGGTTCAAAGGGAAAATGTGCAGTGAAGGGCATCTTGGGAAGTCTCTTTAATAAGCTACAAGTTAAGGGGGAGTTACTGTAAAGAAGTGAGCTCACATGCATTATGGTGTGGTTTTGGATAAACAGCCTAGCCAAGCTGTTTGGGAAATGATTTGTTTTCTCTCTTTACTTTTTAAAAGTCACCCTGTCACCACCCCACCATGCACAAGCACACACAATTGGTCATGCCAGTGTTTTGACCCTACTGTGGAAAAGGCAAGGAAAAACATGATTGGTTTTGGTAAATACTTGTTTTTCAGTTTCATACAGAAATGCTGCAATTTTAAATTACTGCAGAAAAGAGACCTTTAAAAAGCGACAGAGAGGTTAAAATGTGAATAAAAATAGAAGCATTTTTGCAAAAGGAAATGTAAACCTTTTGGGGAAAAAATTCAACTGCATTTCCTTGCTGTATTTTACTGTATCTCTAACTATTGGAAGGGGAGACATGCAACTCTGCACAGTGTTTCATCTGGCTGATTTTATATATGTACATGTGGAACAAATCTCCTTTAAGTCACTGGATAGGCTTGGAGAAAACACATGACTTTTAGGGAGCAAAAACTGGTGGGACAGACATTATTCCTATGCAGGGAATAAAGCAGTTGTCAAAGTTTCTAAGAATCAAAATTTTGGACTTTCTCCTAAACGTTTAGGTGAAAACTGGGATGTTCAGGCTCTTACACTGTATATAGTGAACTTGTGTGCTTAATACAAATAACTAGGCTTGGATTTCCAGTGAAGCCCGTGTTTGCTAGGTGCCCAGCCTCAATGAAAATTTCCTTTGAAAACTGTGGGCGAGGCGGGTGATAATGTAGGTCAAAGCAGGGCTGTATCTGTGACCTTAATGACACCACACAATTAAAGGTAGCTGTGATACACTGAAGTATTACACAAAACGAAAACTTTAGAGACCAGTGACTTTGATGGAAGGATGCATTATGAGCTTTGTCCTCAAGCTTTGTAGGGAAGCCCCAAAGCACGAACGAGGTGCCTCATGCTTTGTAGTATTTTGGGGTCCAATATTTGAGAGATTTGCTTTAAGCACAGAGGCCCCAGTTATAGTCTTGTCCTGTTTGTCATCTGCTGGGACCAGGTAGGAAGCAAATAAGGGGATTTTCAAAAGGGGTAGAGGACCTAACTCAGAGATTTTTAATTCTTTCTCTAGAACTGAAGGCACTTCCCACAAAACTTTAAAAAATATTTTATGATAAATTCAAATGCTGCTCAGACATGGTTAGCCTTTAAATACAGCCCTCATGCCACATTGTTATTTATATAAGACTGGACCATTCTGATTAAGGGAGTGGTAGTATTAAGAATAAGAATGGTGACTTGTGAAGAATATTGAGGCTGCATCATGGAGCTGTTCTTCTGAAACATAAATTTTCATTAAAAAAAACAACAATGCTTTCTTTTCAAGGAAGCGTAGAGTGCTTTAACAGGCTAATGATCTTATTGGTAGGTGATACATTTTGCAAATGGAAGACAAGGAAGAGAAAACATTATTTCCTCTAAATTTAGCATAAATTCTATTACCTCTGTTATTGTCCCATAGGCCAATGGCACAGATTTCCTAAAGCATCTGCTTCCCAGATTATATGGTACAGTTTGTTCTTCCAAAGCCCTGTATTGTTTCTATGGAGATCAGTGAAAACGCTTAGATCTTCATGCCTATATAGGGATTATGAGTTAAAAAATGAGAGAAACGTGGAGTTAGGCATGTACTTACGTACTTAGGTAACAGTAACCTGGAAACCACTGGTGGATCAGCAACTGTGCTTCATGTTTAGATGCAGGGAGGTGAGTGCCAGGCTCCCGTGTTTAGAAAATCTTGACCAGGGCCTGCAAGTTATTTACGGATTAGTTGTATTTTATCTTGATTCTTGCCTCCTATTTTCTTCTAGTTAATAGAACTCTTGCAAATAATCACAGCAACATTTTGAAACCTCAGTGATGAGGATTTAGTAGTGTTGGGCCCTTATGGTAAAAAACTTTTCCCATGTTACTACACAATACTGTATAAAGCAGGTTAGGATTAGGAAGCGGTGAGAAGGAAGCGGTGATATTCTCACACTGCAGAGAGGAGGCAGAGGTACAAATAGGTTATGTGGAGTTTCATCAGGAGCCTCTGGCAGAACTGGAAAGTGAACTCAGACCCTATTTTCTTGTTTGAATGTCTGTAACCCCAGAACAGCTCTTCTACCTTCATCTCCCTCGTGGATTTTATTAGCATGTGGCTGGACCTTGGCCTCCCAGTCACTCATGGTAATTATTCAGCAGTGTCATGAAGGACTTGGGTGCTGAGAATATTAGATCTATTTTACGTAATTTATATAATTTACTCTTGAAAGTCAGAAGGGAAAAGGAACCCCTAAGTTTTGATTGGACACTAAATTCATTATTTCACATTAGAATTGCCTTCACCAGAGGACCAAGGATACTTATTTGATTCAGTAACGAGAGCTCCAAAGGGTACTAATTTAGTAAGACTATTGACTGTTCATTACTCTGATGTTGCTCAAATAGCTGAGAGCATGTGTGGTGTTTAATGTGATCTTAAACATTACTATCTACGGTAAATCAGAAACAGGGCACAAGTGCTATAGCTGCTGTTTAATGATGTATGAAAAAGCTGCCTGGTAAAGTGCACCATTAAGAAAAGCTAAAACCAGTGCTGAACAAAGACCTGATGAAATATTGATACCTTTGCAGTCAGTACGATTTCTTCTTACTTGCAAAGTTACTGAAGTCTGGTTTTCTGAAAAAAGGCACTTAACTTGAGCAAAGCAATGCAGTCAGATGGATAGGAGCAAATTATCTATTAGGGAAAAAAAAAACCACCAAGAAAAAATAATACAGTTAGTCTTTAATACATCAGTTTTTAGTTTGTTATCAGGAAGACTTCAAGTTTTTCCATTGTTCCCTTTCCATTGAATTCTTGAACCTCCGCCCACCCCATTCCAACTCTTTCCTCTTTCTTGGAGAAAGAATCCAATTAAAAAATAGTGAGACAGTCCTTTTTAAAAGATGAACTACATGATGTAAACTTCATCCCACCTTTAAAAAGTGTAAAGAGACTGATGTTTAAGGAAGCTCTCCCAGGTCAGATGCCATTATCGCCACACCTTCTCTCAGAGATTCTTGGGAAAATCAGCACTCCCTCTGCAGCGGACTTGCATGTGCATAGCAGGGAGGATGCGCTGAGAGAATGGCTTTGTTCAGCACTGTCATGAACACTGTTACTTAACTCCAAATCAGTAATATGCATCCACATTTCCCAGTATTTTGATGTAAAGCTAGTGTTTGTTCTTGTGGACCTGACCCCAGGAACAGTGCCTTCATTTCTTCCAAGGTAAGAAAGCAGCTCTTCAACCCTTTGTGAACCAGAGTTCAAACATCTGTGCAAATTAGGCTATTTTTATTTTACTTTCCACTTCTCTGTTTAATTTTTTCCCTGCTTGCACAAAGCTTGTGCTTTTGTGTAGGTCAGCACTGTTGCCCTCTTTACCTGCTGTGAAGGTCTTCTGCACAGGGACATGATAGAATTTTTTACAAGTCATGGTCCTATCATAATTTCAGAAGCTGGTAGGGATTGCAGTACCTGTGCTTAGGGGTTAGAGCATCTCTCTCACACCAACACCTTTTGTAGTTTGTGTTGAGGAAGATCTGACATTTCTCCTGTCCGACGGCTGTATGTGGGCTTTACTGGTCCCATAGAGCCCTGTGGCTCATTCAGCCTAGAAAGAAATAAATACAAAACCAAGGCGGCACCCAGAAATGGTCAAAGCAGGGAGTTTAAAAAATCAAGACCAAAAGGAAGTGCTTTTTCACACTGCACACAATGAAATTGTTCTACTCATCAACACAGGATGCTGAGGAGACCCGAAGAATAAATTGATTCAAAATAAATAAAATAATGGGATTAGGCAACTTCATTAGAAGAGGTCCATTGGTGGTTATTAATGAAGTAGGTGGAACCTCCAGGTCAGGAAATACTGGAGCCGTTGATTTTAGGAAGCAAGACACTGTAACTAGGAAAGGATCGCGCTTCCCTGGCCCCATTTTTTCCCCTGGGTTTCTATTCCTGAGGCACGCCAGAGGCAGCTACCAGGTGGAGGGACCTCAGGCTGCAGCAGAGCAGCCCTTCTGCTGGAAATGGCCTGAAACTAGGAGCTTGATTCAGTCCAGCTGCAACCCACAGGTCTCTGCTCTGAGAGGAGAGAGGTTGCCATCTGCACAGAGGACAAAACAGGAGGTCGTATTTCAGGATTTGGCATATATCTGCAGAGAGCCTTTGCTCTCAGCAAAGTCTCAGTGGCTGCTCCAAACTTCTTATACTGGGGCAATAAAGGCCGGACACGTGGGTATTAATGTGAAGCGTGGGCTCCCTCCACTCCGTTGCTGCAAGAGGCCTTGTATAGATCTGCCTACTCCAGTATACATGATAAATGTACATGATAAACATACACGATACGTACACATGCATGTATATATGCTGACTCTGGGAAATGAGCAAAAAGAGAGAAGAATCAAAAATCACATGCTCTATCTGTGCTCCAGCAGCATTTCAAGTTATTCGGGGCTGCAGCCTAACTTTTTTACAAGTGACTATTTTAAAACTAAGTAATAAAAGGATTTCAGAGATAATTGATGTAGATCTGTGGTATTGTGCAAGAAAGTGCCCTGAAGAAAGACCCTGAGACAGGCAGCTCATTCAGATTGTAATTAACTCAAAAAGAGCAGGTGAGGGGAGGGACAAGCCTCCAGCCTTTTCACTCTTCTTAAACAAAGAAGACCTTTACAAATATGTGTATATTAGAGCCTTTGGTCTGCAAATTTCTCTCTCGCTCACACCATCATAAAAGATTCAGAGGGCTGTATCTTTTTGATTACTAATTTATGCTGTTTACAGAATGGGTAAGGGGAAAAGAAGAAAAGCTCTGAAAAATCAGGAGAAACCAGCATTCATCAGACAATGTTGTTCACCCTGATACGGGATTTTGTTTAGCTGGAGAGGAAGGACCAGCCTGAAAGCAGGGTGTGCTCTGCTGAGGTAGGGCCCAGTTCAGCAAAGTGGGTTCTCAGGAAGCGAACAGGAGGCAGGAGCGGTAACGATGCCCAGTTTGGGGAATATGTGCTGAACAAGACCCAATGTGAGGCCAAGTCTGTGGTCGGGGCTCCTGGAGATGCTGGTTTCACCCCAAATTGTGGGAAAGTCTCGTGTTCTTAGCTTCGGCTGACTTCTTCCCATCTTCTTCCTTGGACCAACCTGAGGTTGGCTAGGCGCAAAGCGCTCCCCTTTCCCCAAATATGTTAGAGCCATGATGTCCCACTTGTACTTCCCAGAGGTCAGAAGATGTTTTGTCTACTTCAGATGCATGCTGCCAGCACCTGAAAGCAGGGTAGCCTTTTTCTCTTGCCCTGCTGTGAGGCTGCAGGTTTGGTACCACTCTCATCATCTGCTCTGCACTGCTGTAATCCCTGATTTTAATTTTTTCAGTACCAAGCCCCAATTTTTGCCCATGGGAGTCAAGGTGTGCCAGGAATGTAGGTCCAAGTCCTTCATGAGACCTGTCCGGGACCCCTGCAACGTCGCATTTTTCCTTATTGCTCTTTTTCCTTTCTATTAGCCAAGCAGAAAACTGACTTTCCTCCTCCACCGCAGTGCAGTCAGCACATTGAAGGTCTACATATTATAATCCATATGTATCTTTTTCCTGGATATCTTAAACTCATTTGCTCATCTAAATATGTGAGCAAAGCTTTTCCTCCCTTGCCTTGACTGGATCCAGACACCCTTAAATTAAAACAAAAAATGGCATTGGGGTGCTGTCACTACTTGAGAAAAGCCAGAGGAATCAAATTAACCATCCCTAATTTACACATTTGTGGGAAGGAAAATTGGAAGTTCAGCACCATGACTGAAAGATGGAGTCCCGGTTTGTCATCTTCTTAAAAAATACATCTTAGTGATTTGATAGATCACAAGGATCCCTGCCTCTGAAACAAAGAAATGGGAGATGCTCTTTCACTGGTGACGTAAAGCAGAAGACACATCAAGCCAGCTGAGGATGCATCCTCCATTAGGCACATAAATAGTTGCACTGAGATCACTTGCTTAAGGTTAAGCACGAATGCTGGCTAAACTGGGGCTCAGACAAAGCATTATGGGGAAGGTGTTTCCATGAGAACATGAAAGGCTGAGTGAAATCAGGGTCATGCTTTAAAATATTGGTGCCCATGTGACAAACATAATTTAGGGCGCAGAGTGTCTGTTTCTGTTAGCACATAAGCGAGCTCAGCTATTCTTTGGCCTGTAGTTTTGTTAACCTGTACACATGCAGTCTGCAGCTGCTTTGCTTTTAAAATGTATCCCCGGATCTGCGCTCTTTAACCTGCAAGCAGTTTTGTCTCATGACTACCAGACTTAACCAGCTTCATCAACAGTTCATTTTTCTTTTTAAAAATCAAAAGAGCTTAGAGAAACATTTTACTAAAAGGAAGGGCTGGCTTTGACATCTGGAGAAGGAGGGGGAGAGCAGGTGTCGTAAGTAGATCTTTTATTTGCTTTTCTAAAAGTTTATCGGGACTCAGTAGTCAGGCCTGAATATTTGCAACGTGCCTCCAAAATGTGCTAATGCCCAGACAGTCGCACGCACACAGGCATGCACAAAAATCCGCCCATAACGCCAGCACATGCTTCTCTAGTTCAGAATAACCTTCTTCCCTGAAGGGCCACGTGCTTAAAGTGCCAGTAACATAACGGCTCATGTAACTGAATTTTAAACTCCTGAAAATAGCAGCTTAGATTGGAAGTGCTGACATAGGCTTAGTGACAGCAGTGCCAATTTAACAGTTGTATGCACTATGGAGTGTTCTTGCAACATTCCTCATTTGAAAGACAATCTGTGCGTGGTATAGACTAGTATGGTTAAAAAAAAAAAACAGAAATAGAGGGGGGGGAAAAAACCCAACTGTGGTCTTGGCTGACAAACTCTGTCAACCAATGCAATCTGTGCTCCTGATGTTTACTGCTTGAAGCTAAATAGGATATTTAGCCAAATTTCAGTTCCTGCTACAAATAAAGCTCAATTTGTGTGTGTATGTGTGTGTGTGTGAGAGAGAGATGATTGCTCATTTAAATGACAACTTTATATATGATAATTATAGTCATTAATGAAGACACACTTACTTTACCATAGATTATGAGGATAAAAGAAGATCGCCCAAGAATCACACTCTGGTATAGACTAGACTCAATAAGAAAATTAGTCCAAATACTATCCGGAAAATTGTTCTTAAATAATGCCCTAAAGGTTAAAGGAACAATGGGTGTAAATGCAATGGAAGAAATTTAAAAAACACACTAGAGGTCACTGTTGCTACTTGAGCAAAAGCTTTTTCTGCTTCCTTTTAGTTTAAGACACTAAAGATCAAATGTTTCAGCAGAAAAAAAAGTACTTCTATTTCTATATATCTTAAAGCATGTACAGTTTGATATCCTGAAAAATAAACAATATATTGATATGGAACGGATGGTTGTGCTACAATTGTGGAACTGGTATGTACTGTACATATGAAAAACTTGGAGTCGTAGGACAATACAGTTCTATGTCATGGAGCCTCTTTCATACAAATGGCATCCCCAAACATTTTATAGCTTGTAGTATTAAATAATATAGCTTTAAATTACAGAGATAAATAATCAGTGGGAGAGGAATTAAATGTTATGGGCAAGGGACAAAAGAAATGTTAGATATCTGTAAGCTGTGCAAAGGCATATATTGCAATTCAGAGCCAAAGATGAAAGAGGAAGCCAAACAATTAAGTCTTGTAATGCAGAAGAAAATACCTCAGTCTTCCCAAATTATTCATGAGCTGGGTATTAATAGGGAAGCAATCGTTTTATATCATAATTACAGTCCTATGCCAAAATGTATTTATAAATATATATATGTGTGTGTGTAAGTGTGTGTCTGTGTATATATGTATTTATAGCTAAAGAAGAAATCCCTTTGAATGCCCGAGGGTGTAGACACTACAAATGCAGGACTAGACCATGGCATGTTGCATTTGTTACCACCTCAGCAATTAAAAAGGACTGGATTTAGAGGAACACTTTTACTTATTGACATGGAGAAGAAAATCATACACTTCATATAATAGGAATTTTACCACCATGGACTTCAAAAGCAGAAGGTGAAATGTTCCCGCAGAATGCAGTTCTCTTCTCTGAGATCTTAGTTGCCTCTTGAATGCCATTAAATTTCATCAGACAACTGGTTTCTCTAACAGCTCCAGGAATTAAGCTACCAGTATGTAAATATAATAAGTAGTCCAAGTGAGTGAGAAGGCAGGTAGATGGAATATTTCTGAATATCATTGTTCTGTGTTTGGTCTTCAGCCTCTGCTTATCACCTCAAATTTCAGAGTCGCCACTGAATTGGATATGGGTTTAGGGTGTTGCCCAGGGATGGTTGCTATATCTGGTGAGGCTCTTACTTGCTGATGTCAGTGGGAACCGAATTTCCAGCTCCATGGGAACAGTATAACAGCTTGAGATACTTTTCCAGCTTTCCTTCAGGTAGTCTTTTTGAAACTCTGTGGATTTTACCTCTGTAGATCCGTTGCCCCTGCAAGCAAGAAGCTCAAGGATTATTATCTCATACCTGTAAATTCTGTAATTTTTAGTGATAAGGCATATCTTTTGCAAGTTATCTGTTGTCTTATTGTCTCTTTTGTCTGTATGCCTGGGATTTTCAGTTATCTGGCAGCCCACTCAGCTACTACTCTGGCTGGCTGCAGGATGTCTGGACAGTTGGCCACTGCCACAGGCCCACAGATCGGCTCTGTATCGCCTGTGTGTTGGTGGCCTGGCATCACTCAGTTCTAGGGTCTTCAAATGCTGGCAGCTCAGGATTATCCCTAAAATACAACACTGAATTACAGAACTGAGAAAGTAGCAGCAAGAATTTATATAGATGTATTCTGTATGTATACACTATTAATTTATGGATTTAATACAAGTCAGGGCCATGTTAAAGCCTCAGGCTGTTGTGCCTTTTTTTTCCCAGAGTTTAATATTTCCTTTTTTTTTTGCTGAGCCAGTTTCTTCTTATAGCATTAGGCATGGCCCTATCTTTTCATGTGACTCCACCCAGACCTGCAATGTGTTATATTTAGACATCTAAAGCATTCCGTGGTACCAAAGCAGCTTTATCATTTCAAAGTGGAAGTTTCTTTGAGTGAGGATACATTAGCAGCTGCTGAGGAACATTGGGCCAACACAGTTTTCCGCAATGGTATTTGTGTGTCTGTAATTTTCCCTGTGGCCAAAATGCTCTTCATTCTAGACAAATGAATTCATGCTGATGGGCAAAGCTGGGGTAGAAAACTGGGGAAGTCACCCAAAACAGTTTGTACAAGCTGGGACATTCAGTCTTGGATGTCCACTCTGAGGCACCTTAGAGAGATCTCACTCTGAGCGAGCTGTCTGAACATTTTGTGGAAAACCATCTCCTGTAGCTTCTTGTGGCTGTGAGCTTAAACTGGATGTGGCCTGAGATTAGGGTATGAGGGGAGGAGGGAATAAATAGTTTACAAAGACTGGCAAAAAAGTTGCATTGTCTGCCCCTGTTTTACCTGTTCATATTGTTTTTGCACTGGTCTTTGACTATGTAACACCTGGTCTTTAGTCCTTTTATTTGGTCTTTACTTGAACAAACCTCTTCTCATCAGAGCCAGTGGAGAGGATTGCTATGGACGACAAAATATTTTGCAAGAGGAGTACTTCCTAGTTTAGGGTAAGAGTGAGGGATTCTGTGGAGTAAGAAAGGCTCAGTGGAAGGTCCTGCCTTTTCTTTCTAAGAGGAAATGCAGGCCAAAGGGTAAGGTGTTTTGCCATTAGCTCTCACGCTTAGTTTGTCTTCTCCAAGTTTGGCAGCAAAGCCCTATCCCTCCTTTCTTTCAAGTTCCCCTTCAAATTCCATTCCTACCATGCAGCCTTTGGTGAATCTTGTAACCAGAGATAGAAAATCGCATATGCTCTTTCCCTGCTGTCATTCATCTTACATCTCTGTATATTGGCTGTGGATGTTTGCTGTGCAGACACCTTCTCCTCTTATGTGTCAAAACCAAGACCAAGATATTGTGGTTGCCAGTGAATTACACTGTACGGCCCAGCAGCTTGGCTTGGGAATCAGCTCGTGAGTGAGCTGGTGAATTCTAAGCCCTGCCACCAAGCTGGGCAGGTAATTTCCTCTTTCAGTTTTCTTTCTCATCTTATTTTTGTATTATAAATTCTATAGAACAGCGAATATCTGTTACTCTGTGAATACACAGCACCTAGAATAATAGCTGCTAGACATTACTGCAATGCATATTATAAATAACTGGGAAGATGATTTAGCATTTTTAAGGACTACGGTATTTATTTCCTTGCAAGCCTTTTTTTCCCTTTTTTTTCCTTTGTCTATTCAGTGATAGCTTTCTCTGAATAAAAGCAGAATCTTACTTTCTTTATGAAGCACACAATGAAAATGTGAAAACTCTAGGTACTGCCTCAATATTATTGAGAGACAATAAACACATGTCTTAGTATCTAGCAATCACTGCACATGAGAGAGAGAGAGACAGGAAATAAAAGAATCATGTTGCTTGCCCTTACTGAACAAATATTAGCTCTTCAGGGTACTGTATTATCACAAAGCACTTAAAAAATCCAAATTATTATAACAGTCTGAAGCAAACTCGCTCAGTTCCTTCCCTGTCACACAGACTCAGCTGCTAATGTTATTTTAATCAAAGATTTGATCAACAATATTAGGCAGATAGTCAGCAGTGAAAATTAACACATATGCTTCTCGCTAGGGAGGAGATTATTATTTTTAAATCTGCATTTAGTTTCCCACTATCCAGAGTCATTTCTTTGGAGACAAGCACAGCAGCCAAAATGTAGTGTGCTGTATCTGACAGTCAGTAGAAGTAGTCCCAGTACGACAAACTTGCCTCAGAGTAGAGGTTTGAAGTTATTGAAAAAAACCCCAATTTGTAATAGTTTAGTGTAAGGAGGCAAAAGAGTTTTCCACTTCACAGCTTCAGGTCTTACGTGAACGCTGCTGGAAGAAGGCTATTTTTCTTGCAGTTGGATGCATAGGGTAAATCAAAGTATTAGCTTTTTAATTAATCCTAGGTAATAGAAAATTAGAACAGACACTTTGGGGCTAAGAAACACTTGTTCCATTGGGCCTGTTTTCCTCTCAGAGCAGGGTAACTCAAGCAAATATTCCTGTTTCCTGGGAACATCAGAGAGACAAGAACTTAGGGCAGGCCCAGGGTCTGCTGCGCAGAAGCTAGCTCAGGTACCGGAGCAGCCCCTTTCCTTTCCTGCCTGTTATTCCTCCTTTCCCAGCTGACTCAGGCAGATGGTGTAGCCAAACTGTGAGGAGCGGCTGCCTGTCCCTCTTGGGAAGAGCTTCCACCATCCCATGCCACCACCTTGGCTAAGTGAGCAAGCTCTGGAATGGGATATGGGATTTCAGTTCCTCTGAATAGCCGGGGGAGAAGCCTTAAATCAACACAGTGCATTCACATCCAAGGAGGTAGCGTGGTCCAGAATCCACATAACAGAGCTGAAACATGATGGCACACGACATTTAACTGATGTCAAATTTAAATCCCTATTAAAAAGAAGTGTTCTCTAGTCTGCACCAGGCCATCCATTCCGGTAATCTCATTCCATATTTCTTTTATTGTTGAAAGAAGACGTAGATTGATGACAGAACGAATCCCAGTAGAAGGAACGCGCTCCTTATAAGGCAGGCTTGGGGGAGAGATGGTGGAAATCGTAACATAGGATGACTTTGTTGCCAGAGAAAGTTGCATTTGTACCATTTATATTTGAAAATCCTTCACCCAGGTCAGCATAGTTCAGCCAAATTAACTCCATCTGGATAGATGGAGCTGAGGATTACCTGTCAGAAAAAGACCTAGAATGGCATATTGTAACTTAGTGCCACGTTTTAAAAGCCTCTTAGCGACTGTGGCAGATCCGTTCAGACAAGGGGGGTGGATGGGAGAGGTACAGCAAGGGCTCCTCGTGCTGAAGCACACCAGCATGGTTATGAAAAGATCTGAACAAAGCCTGTTTGTTCAGCCCTCTCTCCTGGCTTGTCCGCCCCGACTTGTTGTTGCCTTTTAGAGAAATACAGTTGTGGTTCTTGATGGTCTTGAATTAATATACAATCTCGCTAGACAAGTGAATGTTTGCTATTTGCACTGCTGTCAACACATGATATTTAGTGAGATTCCTGTGATGATTTCTAAAGCCTCAAGCTCTAGAGTCACATGAATGTAGACTCATCCCTAGCTTCTTGTAAAAAAAACCAAAAACCAACCATATACAAAAGCTTTGATCTTCATGAGTGTAAAAGAAAAGGACAAAAGTGTGGTGCTAATTTGCCTGTTAAAAATAACGCATGGCAAATGAAAATAAGCAGTGTATTTATAACAACCCCACAATCTTAAAACTCATCTCGTGATGAAGAGAAGAGGCTGGTGTGCTCATCTGAGAGGTTCAAAGCACCATAAAGCCACATCATGCTGCGGGGAGGCTTGTGGTATCTAAGTAAATACTGGTCCCATCACCTGTGGGTATTTAAGCTCTGTAGGACCGTGAATGTCCACACCACCTCGCAGATCTCATGAAACAGGCATTGCCCTGCCACTCATTGGAAAAGCCTGGGCTTGTTCAAGGCCACCCAAAACATCAGCAGAGCAGGGAGCTGGTGCTTCCCGCTTCCTATTACCCTGCTGTTAGATGTGAGAGATCCCCCTCCCTCTTCCTGGGGATATCTATGCTCCCGACTCCTTTCTGTCCTACAACTGCTCTCACGAGCAGGTAACCATGTACTCTTAGGTAGGAGGCTGCATTGGCAATGCTGGTGGAGATGCAAGGTTTTGTTAAATGTTCACTGGCTTGTGGAGAGAGTCAATACGACCATAATGCAGAATGGAGGAAGGGCACACACTCCGGTCCATTTTCAGATCTCAGGAGCAAACTCAAAAACGAAGACTTCTTTAGTTAATGGACTTCAGCTGGCCATAAGAAACCAATGAGAGTGACTGTGAATGGACCACATCCTCCTAAGGTACCTGGCAGCCTAGTATTAAAGGGATTCCCAAGTCAATATATGTTTAAGGTTTCTGAAGGAAGAGGGGCTTAAACTGTGGGGTATATGTCCTCTGAGTGTGACTTGGGGTGGACAGGAAGGGGAAGGACATGATCATGTCCTTGCCTTTTTTTGTATAGGGTGTTTAATGTAGCTTTTTTTTAATGTATTTTTTTCTGTTACTTTTTTTTTTTTTTTTTAATCCCCAAATGGAGATGTTACGTTACTTTCTGGGTCAGAAGGAACCTTCTGTCACCTCTATAGGAAAATCTTTTGGATTTTGATGGAGAAAGAGGAGGAAGCAAAAATGTTCACTGACCAACCCAAACAGATTTTATTTTTCCATTTCAGCCACTGAAGTGAAAAAAAAAAAAAAAATCAGTGATTAATACAGCCCTAATTTGGAGATGTATATTTTAAGGATTGCATTATGCTGAATATGTACATTACATACGCAAAGTAAAAATCCATGCCATTATTGTGCCTGTTCAGTAGCCACTTTTCAAATTGAAATATCTCAGCCATTTTAAATGACGTTTTTATTTTTGCAAAGATGCTAAAAGCAATTAGAGGGCAATATTGACTGTTCACTTGCCAGATTCCACTGTTCCAATGAAAGCTGCTTTTGAGTTACTGTACACAAGTGCAAAAAGCATCCCAAATCATTTTACATACATTACAAGCAAAACCAAAAAGAAATCACCATTTAAAAGAAAAGAAAAAAACGTTTATAAAAGAATTGCCTGCTCCCAAGTTGAAACCATGTGTCAGCCTAGAGCAATCTGTTAAACTTGAGTTATGAACCCCTGGAAAAAAATAGTTATTTGCAGTGCAGATGCTGAGACTCACAATTAAAGCCGAGACGTAGTGAGGAGAGGTCTCGTGCTGATGGTTCTGCATAGGGAAAGTTCTCTAAATGCCTTCGATGGGAGACATGATAAATTTTGTGTCTCTTCCATCAGTAACATTTGTTAGTTAGCTGTTTCAGCTGTCTCTTTTTTAATAAAAAAGTAAAAATATGAAAACTTTTGCATATGACCATATACAAATGACCAGGATGGATTGTCTGTAATTTTAAAAAAATCACAATCAACCCATCTTTCCAGAATTCAAGGCTACCTCCAGTTCACCTGAAAGGCTATTAATTTCTTCTCTGTGTGAGTTTATGCAGCAGGATCGTTCTTAGAGAGTTGAGTAAAGGCACAGATAAGTCATCTCAAAACTTTCCTGAGGAGTTAAAACACAGGATGTTGTTTGTATCCAGAGAAAACTATCAGAATCCTATCGAAAGGATGCTTTTGACTTGAGTGGTTGGTAGGTTATCCAGGCTGACCTGGCTGGACGTTGCAGCAGATGCTGTCATCCCCTGGGGATTTGTTCTCCATGCACACTTTGTCTGTGCAGTGTAAAGGGCTACTGCCTTTGGGATCTAATTCTCGGGGTAGATGGTTGTGTTAAAATCAGTTGAGTTATGCTGTTGGGGTAAATTGTAGGCTCTACTCTGCTATCTGCCATTAATTTATCTGTGGGCTATGAGCCAACATCTGTCTTCTCTGCCTCAGGGCTTGATTCTCATTAATACTGAGGCCTCTTTACACCTTCTTGGCTGTGAAAAATGGCCTTGCAGAAGAATTTTATTTACACCCGTTTGGTGGCCCCTTTTTTCACGTCTGACACACTCTTCTGCCTTTTCAACATGTTGCCCTGAAGAACTCGCAAGTGTTTTGCTCTTGGACCTGTATTTTCATTACTGTGTTGTCTGCCCTCATGCATGGAAACAGAGATTTTATCTGCCAGAAATGAATGAGGTTTTGTCGTAATGGTCCAAGCAAATGTCATGATTGAGAGTGTAAGAGGATCAACAGCATGGATGAGTTGCACAATAAGTCTGTGTAAACAGAAGCTGGGATGTGAGGAGGCGGAATGTCTTCCTTCCTTTTCAAGAAAAATGTTATCTAGAAACAAACCGGGCTTAACTTCTCTGAACTGGGCAAGACTCCCCTTATTTTATAAGGCTGAGTAGTGGAAATACAAATTTCTCTGCTCTTGTCTTCCCCCCACCTCCCCTTAGGGGAGGTGGGTTTTTTCCTGGGACATCCCAGAGTTGATACATTCCTGATATTTTCCAGTATCTGCAAAAACAATTTTCTTCACCATTTCAAAATAACAATTGAGTGCCACACCATGTGCCTTTGAGATATGAGACACGGTAACCCTGTTAAGAATTCAACCACAGCCATGCAGAAAAGGAAAGGGGTTTATTTGAGTGGAGTGACACGAGGGTGATGGTTAGTGGGCTGCACTGAGCCATTGTTCATGGGAACATAGTCTTTATTTATAAATTATAAGTAAAGATCTGCTAACTGCTCAGCTGAGGACACTTACTCGTCTGCGCACTTCAGTCCAAGTGCAATAAATACTGATCAAATGTTCACCATCCATATAGTAACAAGGATCTGATCCAAAGCACATTTTTATTTCTACAGGGTTACCTTGGATCACGTTGTGTTTTGTTATGTTATATATGGATACATTGTTATTTAAAGGGAAATAAGGGACAGAGCTGAAAACAATTGTAATTGCCAGTTGGAACTCTTGAGACAACTGGAGACACTGTCTGAAAAGTAGCACCTTAGCCAGTATCTATTAATAAATTTTTTTTGTGCAATTTACAGTGCCATTTATTTTACATAATTTTATACTGTTTTCAGTTAGCTCTTAAAATTGTGAAACAATTAAAATGGAAAATTTTTAAAAAGCTTACTGTCAGGGATTCAAAGTAATACCCAAAGCTTCTACTGACTTCAGTGGAAATTATAGGTGCTCTTTGGCTCTGGAAACACAGCATTTATATTTTGCTAGGTAATCATAAAGGAAAGTATTGTGTAGAGCTTCGTGCCAGATTCCCCATTATGCTGCAGGAATGCACTGATTGCAAAACGAAGAGCTCAGAAACCAAGAAGTGACGCAGTGAGTGTGGCAGGCCTGACCTTTACACCTCTCCTTTCTACGTACGCATTCTGATTTGATCTTTTATTACCTAACCGTATACCGCTTTCACACAGCATCCCTGCCTAATGGAGAGCACCAGATGGATGATGTGTAGCCAGAAAAGCAGTTTGTTGAACAGTCCTTTCATACACTTGCCATTGAGTACAGCTTTAATTTATTAAGTATCATTTGTCTCGGTGTAAAATAATATTGGGCTTTTAAAATTTTTTTTTCTTTTTAATAGACTTCCTCATGGTGACCATTTTTGCAGGACCTGAGTGTATCAAAATTTTTGAAGGTTTTACCTTCAGAAGTAGCCCTGGGAGTATGTTTGTCCCAAGTTCACATGCATGGGTTTAAGCACTTAATTTTAAGCACAAAAATCTCCTCTGGCTAGCATATATTCAGCACAGCAAAGCTGATCCCTCTGGAGTGCAAGTCAAAGTAGGCAATAATTAAGGAAGTAAGTGGAGTCCTTGGCATGTGCTGGTGGAGGCATCTGTCTCTCCCCCGTTATTCTAGGGTTGTAAGGGACATTTGGGGATAAGAATACACCAGAGTCACAAAGAACCGAAGTGACTAAGAGTCTGCTAAGACATTTTCTCAGGGAACTAGCAAGGCTAGTAGCAAATATTACCATCCCAAGCTGTACTTCATCACTCATGTCCTGGAGATTATTGTACTCAGGAGCTCCATCAGCAGCAGAGAGGCAGTGTGTGCTCCCTGCTCTGCCTCGGTGCCAAGCCAGCGGGTTAGCTCTAAATGCCTTCATTGCTGGTCTTCCTCGAAGCTTCAGACCACATCGACGGCAACCCCTGTCCTGTTGAATGGCAAAACTCTGGGGCAGTACTTCAGTGCACCAAGCTGAGCTGCTTCTTACTGGACATACCTTCCTCTGCCTCTACAGCCACTCTGCAGCGTCACCAGGCTACACGTAAATACAAGGCAGAAGCAGAGATCCTCCCAATACTATTTAATGTATTGACTCTCCTGTTGCATCTCTTTCCTGCCTGCAAACTGATGAAGCAGGATCATGCAGGAGCTAAAAAGGAAAAGAAGAAAGATTTGTAGACTTGTAACTTCTCCACTCTTGGGACATGAGTAAGGTTTCTCTAGAGATTTTTGTTTTATTATGGATGGGATGTGTCTCTTGTCATTTTGGATGGCAGTGAAGTAGATACCTATGTCTAAGCCAGTAGTTTGAATGTTTCATCTAGTCAGTGGTAGGAAAATGGCACTTGGAGCTCACAACTGATTTGACCTGGTTTAGATGCCTACCATAGCAAGAGATTATTCACAACCTGGGAGTACTTATTTCTGCCCACTTACTATAGAGAGAGCCCCAATGACTAGCTCAGAGCTGGATGCCTGCACTTGAACATCTAAAATTGGAGTGGACTCCTATTCTTCCGGACTTTGAGGTGCGTCTGTCATCTTTTTGGGCTCCTGCTCAACAGAGCACCAGGGCACACGCTTTACTTGAAAGTGTTGCTTCCAGGCTTTGCTGTGGCGAGGTGGCATTGACCACCCACCTCCGTGCCAGCCTGCTTAGCGTGCTTTTTTACGGGATTTTTACAAAGAATAGCAAAAAATATTCCACTGTCTCCAGCTGTTGCTAGACAGCAAAAACTCGGTGCAGACCCATTCACCTGAACCAAAATTACAGACGCAGGAATAAAAAAGAGGTGCCTAAAGTTAGCTTTTTAAAGCCCCGTTTAAACTCATGCATATGAGTCCCCATTTCCAAAGCAGGGTGTAGCTGTTTCTATTACAGTTGCTGTGTTTTTCATGTATCTTTGAAAAGTTTTAAAAATCCTTCTTGCATCGTTGAATTTAACCACATTACAGAAAGTCATTTTTTGCAACTTTAGGGGAACTTCTTGGAAAACCTAGGAAAACCTTGGAAAACTGTCATCTATTACCATCAGTGATGGCACACGTAAGAGAAGCTATGCAGAGAAGAAGGGTGTTTTCTTTACAAAGAGCATCCCAGTTTTTTTTAAATGAGGTAGAAAGGAAGGCTTTTCATGCTGTCTTTAGTTAAACTGGACAATGTATTTGTTTTTTTCTGGAACAAATCTTCCAAGTTTCACCTAGAACGGGGGAAAAGTCTTAGCTTTAGCTTCTGTATAAATATTTGCACAATGTTAATTCTAGAGTTTTTGTGTGATCATCTTTAATTGCTTTAAATAACCATAATAAAGAAAAAAACCACTGAGTTTTTTACAAGAAAGACTGCATGCAATTATGTATGGAGATTGAAGTAGTGGCTTAAATGTACAAAGTTTGTTGAAATACGGAAGGAATGGATTTGGCTCAGCAACTCTGAGATGAAACAGAGCTGTTTCTGGAAAGCTATTACAAGTGTCAGTCTGGAAACTGGCTATCTCTGCACCTGCTAAAGAACCACATTAACACCAGTCTCCATGGCACGATCTTTCGGCTGTTAGAATAAGAACAGCATAATTTGGGTTTCAGAAGACCCTACTGATGGCAAAGTAGGAGAGGGTGAAGTTACGCTGACTTCAAGAAGGAAATAAAGGGAAGAGCAGCTGACAAAGGGTCCACTGTATGTTCATAGAGTTTTCAAAGCTGGGCTGTTGTAAAAATTAAGATTGTAGACGAATGTGAAAATTAAGATGGTCTCCTTGAAGCTTCTGGCAGCTGCCCTGAGAGCCCTGGTTGTCCATCTGCTTTCAGACTTTGCTCCAGCACCTGCCCAAGAAAGGTGCATTCCTAGAGAGGGCTCTGTGAGAAGGCACTGAAAACTTCACAAACTGAGCTAGCAAACCAAAGGCAAGATCTGATTATGGAAAAACAGCTGTTGCACGTTGTGCACTTCTTCAGCAGCTGAGCTGTACAGAGCTGTTGCATCAACCCATTAAGTGACACCCTTACTTGGATGAGATGTTATACCTGGTTTTTAGCCTGCTTACTTCTTACTTGCCTCACTTGAGGCTAAGTTAAGACTGTTAATGTGCATGGAATAGGTGGTTATGAGTGTTTTCTGGGCTGTGACTATTTACTTTTACAGAATATCATTTTAATTCGGGGGTGGCCTTTCAGATTTCTTGGTCCTCTTTAAAGAGCTGCTTAGGGTGAGTATCACCACTTTCTGCTGCTCCTGTACGGATGTTCACACAAATACCAAAGGAAAGGCACCCAAGCCTAAGCTCTTGATCTGAAGGGGGCTCTGAATTTTAGAAGCGTCCCTCACCCTAATAGCGAGATGACTACAAATCCTGTGTCTGAGCAGCTCCAGACTTTCTGGGGTTTGAAAACTAACTTCAGATCTGATATTTGGCCCAGCTTGTTAATGAAAATGGAAAATTGCGTTTTGAGCCTCAGCCTTCCTGAAGAACAACCTGTGCCAAACCTGATGAGCTTGAGATAAAAACAAGGATTCGCAGAGCGCTGTGTCCCATCTCAGGCAGAGGTCAGCGGGAGTTTTGAGCGAAGTGGGACTGGCCCCTCTAGCTGGAAACTTCATTATTTTCCTCTGAGTTCCATGGCCACTGGGGTTTGGGACCTATGCAGGTGTGCAGTGGGGAGAGAGCCATTTGTTTTGCTCAGAGAGGATATCTGTGATGAGGGAAATCACAGATTTTATGTGCTCACATTTTTTGTTTCCTTCTTAAGCAGAAAGGGAACCTTTAGAATGCCAAAATCTTGTCTTAATATTTCACGGAAGTATTTTATAAACGCATGTTGCAAATGGCACTATAAATTCTCCACTATGGAAAATTGCTATCTGTTTTGAAACTAGGCAGGATAAATAGAACTATAAAAGGTTACCTGGAGTAAACAGATAGGGTTTCCAAAATGTACCACATGAGATAGATTGGAGCTCATAGTAATCTGTTTTCCGTGCTTAACATACGCTCAGCATCAGCTGAACTCTGTAACTGAGCTGCCATCTGTATCAATCCCGTTCCTAGATGTCATGGCCCTGTTAATGAAATCTGGAAGTGAAATTGTAAATGGATTCAGTGAATGGTAGATGTCAGCCATTGCATGATGGGCAATCATCAATCATCCACTGTCAGTTATTTCTGTCTCAGTGAGTAAGCCTTTATTTAAAGCATAAAGTAAGAATGTTGCCAGACCACAGGAACAAGCCCTGAGCTGTTTGCAGGTGCTGCTATTCACAGCTGCCAATTAAACCCCTGACATTTCCATAATGGCCAAAAGGCAAAGCATATGCACTTGATATAAACATTTTTGTAAAAATTAATCTCAGTTTATCAATACTTCACTTTTTTTTTTACTTTCCCAGGGCGACATACACCGTCCTACTTGGCCTATTGTTTGTTTGCTGTAGAAAGAGAAAAATACGAGTTGGAAAGCAGCCAGGGCATTCATTTCCCCAGGATATACAGCAGATTCCAGTGGCTCGTTTCAACCCTTAATTGGGGAGGGAAAGCACAGTAGTGAGGAATCCCACCTTCGGAAAATGTTATGTGTGCCCCTTGCCCCCAGCCATGTGCACGTGCTCAACTCCATTGCTTCACATTGCGCGCTGGCACTTAGTTCTGTAAAAATGTAATGCTTGGTCCGGCAAATGCTGTTCCTGAAGTTACCCAGCCCATTGTGGTTCTTTGCTGCTATGCCAAAATTTTGCCTTATCTGGATTTTTATACAGAAGTCTGGGTCCATTACTTCTGGCTGGTCCTTTTTGTTACCCCTCTACTATCTGAAAAAAAAAGTCCAAACCACCAAAACTTAAAAATGCGAGCCCTTTTTAATATACACATTATTTTCTTTTGGGCAGGAGGAAAAAAATTTGTCAACTCAATTTATTAAAGGCATTCATCAGTACTGCTGCAAATTTATGTATGTATTTCATAAAGTTGCCAGTGACGAGCTACCTTTTTTTCAGAGAAAATATTTTCATGGAAAAAAAAATTTATATATTTCTACAGAAAAATAAACTGCCTAGTATTGCCACCTGACATTTATAGTTTGGAGGACATAAAACTTTTCAGAGGTCCCTTTATTTTTTGCTCTCAGCTGTTTATAGTTCTTCAGGGGTACACTGATCTATAAGTAAATACAGAAAAAGAAAGGGCTGCATTCACATTTTGGAGGAGATTTCATCACATGCTAATTGCTCTGCCCTGTTTTGCTGCAAAGTCTAGACAAGGCAGAACACCGAGTGGGAAACTGGATAGTACTGGGGCATTTTAAAGTTGTCTTCTTCACTCTTCATGGTACTAAGGAAGACCACATAAGTCAACCAGTCATTTGAAGTGTATTTTCATGTGTTGTATGATCTGGTTGTAAAATGATGCACTATTGGATGAAATTAATTTCTGAAACCTATAGAATTCTGTTAACATAATATATCTGGGGTTGGTGTTAAAGGACTTGCTAGCACGTGTGCGTTAAATTTTATGCCATGTTTTTGCCAGATAGCTGTACCGGTGTAATTGTCAGATGCAGATAGACCCGTGCAGCTTTTATTAGCATAGCTTATTTTACATCATCTGATTGAAATAAGCCATCCTGCCTTAAGCACTTCCCTGGCAGTGGAAATTTGTCTATACTGAGCGGTTTTCTACCTATCAATGTACCTGAAAGTGTTTAGATTGATCTTTTTCAATTTTAATTTCTTTTGTCTGTGTAGGTGCCTTGTGAAGTTCCACTTCACTCCAGATTTCAGGGATAGATGTTGCTTCAGATACCCAGGACCCATTTTTAATTCAGCTAATTTTCTAACATGTATCTTAAGTTTTTTAATGCATTGTTTTTAATTCAAAACCATTCAAAGTGTTTGAGATATACAAAAAAAAAAGCCTTCAGACATCAGAAAAGAATGTTACAACCTCATAATGCTGCTCTAGATTCAGTCTCTTTAGAACCTGAAGAACCAAACTGGCTAAGTTACCCAGGGTAGGTCAACTAATCTCACACATGCCACCTGTTTCCTGTATTTTAAACAGAATGAGTTACAAAAGACTGGCTTAAAACAATTAAACAGAAAAAACCCACCCAAAGCCTCAGCATCAGATGCTTCTCTATGGCATATCTTTGTGGCCATAAAGTAATTTCTTGGGTTCCAGATGACTCTGTATTCATTATCACCCAAGATGTCCATCTAATTTGTGTACCTGCATGTAAGCACAAATAACTGCCAAATTTAGTGAGGTCATGCGCCAGTGCTATCACCTCTGACTCGGTCCCTCTGCACTGAGCTAAAAGGCAAAGGTAGAAGGTAACTAACCCCCGTTAGGCTCAGTTCCTGCGCTCTTGTAGATGTTACAGCAATAATAACAATATTGCTCTGAGTATGTCCACATGACAATGTAGAAATGCCCAAGCTAGCTGTAAACGAACCGTTGTGGATACTGGACGCAGTCAAGATGAGACAGCAGAGAACACCACGAGGACTAATTTACCCTGCTTTTTGGCAGTGTTAGCTCCATATGGGCTAATTTATCCTGCCAGAAAGCCGGCTCATTTACGGCCAGCTCATTTATAGCTAGTCTGAGTACCTCTTCACTATACTGGAATTTGCAATGTAGACATACTTTCTATTATGATGACAAGCATGTGATTGTATTAAGTAAAAATACGGAGGTTGGGATTTTGAAGGCACCAAAGGGCTTCTTTCGAAGGTGGTTTCAGAAGTTACCACCTCCAGCGATCTGCTTCAGAACTTGTGCTGAAGGTAACTTTTTCAATGTCTGAATCAGCACATGGGAGCACGTGCCCACCTAAGAGCCTCTTGAGTTTACAGTGCAGTATTTTGGCTTAAATCACTGAAGAGGATGTGCTTTCATTAAGACGCTAAATGATGAACTCAATCAGAGCAGATGTATCTTTTGGTATGGCAGAAGCAGGCAGACAGCTTGGGTGACAGAGCCCAAAGAGAACTGGGTGCCAGGTCTCATGGAAATGTCTTTCTGCTTTAGAATGCAATAGGGGTTGGGTACCTCATTCTCCTCAAATCTTTTCAAAAAAAGCTGTCAGCAATATTTGTCTTTTTAGGGTTGCATAGATCCAAATGTCGCTATCTAGTCACCTACTATAAAGTCTGATCCAGCTAAAAAAGCTAAAGCACAAACCTAGCTTTCCAGCATGCCACCAGTGAGATTTCTCAGATGCTTAGAGCAACACGTACTTTAAAATGAAGATTTTTATGTTCAAATTCTACCTCCATTTAGTTCAGGCTAGTTAACACACGGTGCAAAGGGAGACTAGCAGGTAGAGGGGGATTTGGCAACTCAGGAAAGCAAATGGGTACTGGCAGCCATTCTTGCTTCTCCAGATGCAGTCACGTACGATGAGCTCCAGGCTCGTCTCTTCCCAGCTTCTAGGGCTGCCCAGCTGTGATCTAGTGTGCTGACCTTACTAGCCAAGTAATGACTTTCATGCTGCCGAGTCCCATCAGAAACTTCATGTCTCTTGTGGTCGTCTTCATCCATGGCTAACTTGTATTATCGTTGGCATGCTTAAAATTGTGATGTTATGTTTCAAATGTTTTTAAAGCTGAAACACACAAGCTCTTTTATTTCTCTTCTGCCTAGTAGGATTATTTCAGCTCCACACATGCAAAACCTCATATTATGCAAGAAATTAATCATATCAGGGTAAAGTAGCTACTGAAAAATTGCCAAGCACCATAAACATTGGTCAAAATGCAGGCCAACCATTTACAGAGCAAGTAATTGAAGCTAGAGGTTCATTGGAGCAACGCGTAACTTTTCATTATGAATTAGAAAGCTTTTCAAACATAAAATGATATCTGAGAAGACTGCACTACCTAAAAGGTTTCAGTAAACACTGAAAAAAAAGTGTTAAAATATGCTGGAGAGATCAATCATGCTTTATGGTTACTTGCTCCACGTAGTTTCACACACATTCTCTGATAAACAATGTCCCACAGACTCTGCCCAGACCTATTATTTTCTTCACCATCAAAGCATCAGGGGCCAGATCCTCATTTGGTTTAAGTCAGCAGAACTCTGCTGAGGTTGACTGCTTACCATTGATTTATGCCAGCTGAAGATCTGGCCTGAAGAGTGACAAAAATGTAATTTTATGTTTTATTTATGTGTGTAAAACAATAGTCCTAAAGGGAGCAGATGTTCCATGTCGAGGGAGGAGGTTTATGAAATGCAATTCCAGACACAAAAGCTAATCTCTGTGGTCAGGGAAGGCATGAGGCCTGTTTTACATGATGAACTTTAATTGAAATCTTGCTCTTTTGTGTTCATTTATTTCTTCTATTTGGAAGCCAACAAGCATCCTTTAAATTGCTTGCCAGCTGCCAGACACCTTAAAAAGCAATAGGTAGTTGTCTTAGACACCTGGAGAAAGTTGGACAATCTTCACTTGTCCTCCCAGTACCTGCTGAAATGGTATTAATTTCGTATCACATATTTCATATTAAGTGGTCACTTCACTAAAGAAATTTCCATCTGTTTCGGATGGAGCTGTGGAGAGAAAGAGCATTCAGTTTTATGGAGGGTTTTGCAATTGTAAAATGTCTGGGGTTTTTCCAGTTTGGAATGAAAACCAAAGCATTTTGAAATTCTGTAAAAAAGAGAAGGGAGCGTCTGCCTCTAAGTCTCAGGCCCTGGACCTCTTATTGTCCCCAGTGCCGAAACTATTCTCTTTGTGGACCATGTTCCCTCTGTTGGTCCTAGAGCAGGAGTTCGGCTGCTTTAAAGCAGCTGCCAGAATGCAAGTTAGGGAGCTGAAAGAAAATCAGTGGCAACAGCCTACTTGCAGGAATGTCATAGATTTTCAAGCACCTCTTCATGTTTTCTTTCAACAAGCTGATTCCTATGCCACAGCACCCACCCTAAAAAGGAGAGAGCATTCAGTGATACGCCTTCACCTTGGCTTTATATGGCACAGGCACATCCCATGGTGAGATCTGAGCTCTTCAGAGGCACAAAACAATAGTCAGCTGAGCTGTGCCGATTCACATCAGCTGAATTCTATGATTCTATAATTTTGGGCCGAAAAGTGTAAGGATGGATTTTCTCCCTGACCCTTCTATGTTCCTCCCCATACCCTTGCAGTCAAGTACGGAGAGATGGAAAATAAGCTGTGCTTATCAGAGGGCAACAGTGACATCTAAACTGCACCTTCAGAAAAAGAGTAAAAGGGGAGCAAAACTGGAAGATAATATTCCCGTATTCTATTAAGAGTAGAAGACAGAAACAAAAATACAGATTGAGGAAGCCTGTGTACGAGCAGCAGAATGGAGCAGGAGCTAACTCTCTTAACTCAATTTAGTTGGAAATCACCGATGTAAAGTGTGATTTTGTCCTGAAGCAGGCTGAGCATAAGAAGTTTGAAAGTCTCTGTGAACCAAAATTAGAAAAAGAAACCTAAGGCTAAACTGAAAATGGGATGCAGGGAACGCTGAAACATTTCATTCACGTTTCAGCATAATTTTTTCTTAATTCATTTTAGAAGTCTGGTGCATCTTCATTGTAACACTTTTCAACACAAACAGCAGCAACAACCACAACTTTCCATTCTGAAAACTTCAAAGCGGGAGCTTCCAAGGTTATAAAAATACTTAATTTTTGTTTGCCTCTCTGACTAAGAATAATTTTTTCAGAACAGCTTAATTTTGTTAGACATGGCATTCATTCTCTTTCAAAGCCACTCTGAGCGATGTTTCGAGTTGCACATTTCCAAGGGCGTGACTCACATCATGTAATGGGAGATGTCGATGGGACATGTCTTCACAGCCACACCAGTCCTTCTAGACTCCCTTACAAGTCTCCCAGCAGAGAAACAGGCATTTCTAGGACACAATCTGACCTGTTTTAAACCCCTGCTTTAGGAGGACATCAATTAAGTCCTGGAACTGTCTCTTTTCCCGTTATTACCTGAAAAGTAGTCTAGGGTGACTAACGCCAAGGATCAAAAGAATCCCACCCAAATATTCTTGTCTGTGGGGATAGCTGCTGTATTATGCTGTGGTAAAGCAGTTCACATCTCTGGACACCATATGCAGGCAAGTGAGAGAAATAAGGTTTATAAATTGGAGTGAAATCACAGAAGAGTAATAAAATGCTCAAAAAATTGGAAAGACTTACTTAGAAGGAAGTATGAAAGTACCTAAATATGTACAAATGCAAAGTGCAGGAGGAATGTGTTAGATTCTTGATTATCACTTGAAATGTGAAAATGCAATTGAGGCAGAATAAAAATGAAGGCTTTCCATGGGAACAAAGTAAAGAGGGTGGGTTGTGATAAAGGGGGGAAGAATTTTCTTATCAGATGGTCTGTTTAGTCTGGGGAGTAGTTTTCAGGAGAAGCAGTAGCCTCAGAGTTTGAGTCATTTCATACCAGAGCTTGGAAATGCACAATAGAGATCACTCCTGTCTAGGCAGGGAATGAAAAAATAGGGTCTACTGATCTTATCCAGCCCTCACTTCATTCAGCAGGAATCTTTTCCACTGACTCAAGCGGGATTTGGATCAGACCCTTTTTTACCTCCTATGTTGATGGCTGTCTGAAAAGACTTAGGAAAAGAGACAAACTAGAGCCCAAGTATGACACCAAGAATGGCTTTTTTGGGCTGCAATAAGGAAAAATGCAAGTCTCAGAAAATTATGAAGCGGGCAGCTGGCAAATCAGAGGGACTGTTTTAAAGCTGGGAGCTGAGTCAAGCTCTAAAATGTCGTTACAGAATTAGATGACATTGAGCTTGGGTGTAGCTAATTCCCTTAAAACTGGAAGCAAACACTTCTCGAACAGCAGCTATAAGGGCAGCGTCATCATTTGGCAAGTTTTGCTTTTGGCACAGCAGGGGGATAGCTCTGCATATCCAGCTTATTTTATTTATATGCCCAGTATTTGAAAGAAGTTTTGCTGTGGGTAACAAAACATAGCTACGTTTTATATCTGATTCAAGAGAAAACAATAATAATAGAAGTGGGGTAACATTTTTGTATATGCCTGAGTGATTCCCTTTGCCTGTTTTCAACCTACCTAACGGCAAACCTCACTTCATTCTACACTGCTGTAATTAATTTGACAGGACTGGAAACTTGCTCTTCCCATTCACACTTATTATTCATCTCCTCAGAATGCCCTGTAGCGAGTACAAAGCACAATAAAGCAGTATTTACCAAATCCCTCAATGCTAAATACACCTTTTAAGCTGACTCTGCACAATGCCAGCAGTGAGAAGATCCGACTAAAGGGCAGCCAAAGAAAAACAACATTTTCCAGAGCATCGTCTCTTCACACATGGCTAGCGAGTCTTAGGCAAGGAAACTATGTCTTTTTGCCCCCCTTCGAGTTCTACAGTAGGCTCTGGGGATCCCAACTTATTCCTACTGAAAGCTTTGCTGTAGCCAAAGCAAATGACAGAATGATCATACTCAATAAGATATGATGTTAGTTCACAAGAGCCACTGGGTAATTTCATACAGGCGTATCTTTTAACCTTTCATCACCCAAATTAGAAACATCATAACACAACATAAAACACATCTGAAAAATCCATCGGAGACAGGAACTCAGAATCATGCAAGTAGAAATAAGCGGTTTGAGAATTAGAAAGTATTTTGAGAAAACACTGAAATTGAATGTTAGGTTTCCTTTTTAAAAATTCTTTTTGCAGAAAGGGACCTTTTACAAACACACGAGGTGATTAAGGAATTTAAAAAGTGACACACGCTTATTTGCACATACTAGGGAAGTAACTCATACATTTCGATCAATGAAAGAGATTTTCAGCAGCAAGTTACCAGTTGGGTCCTCGACTCTAATCGCCAGTTCCCTTTGCACCTTTATGCCTCTGTAAATCTCACCTTATGTGAAGCTAAAGGTTAAGTTTTCAAAGTACCCGAGAAAATTTCTACAGAGCATAGGGCAGCACCGTGCAGCTATACCCACATCACCCGTAAATGAACTAACTCAAATACCGAAAGGGATAGAATCACAGTAGTAGGGCAGTTTTTTCCAGCTTTTTGCTCTTAAGCTCCAAATGTTGCTTTGCATGGCATTCAGCCTGAGTTAGATGCCACAGTATGCAAGTCACTTTGAAAATGGGGACTTAAAGCCAGTTTTCGAAGATGTGTAAAGAAACGGACAGGCATTCAGTGGGATTTTTCAAGGCACCTGTGAAAATGGAAACTAAGTAACTGCACATAGGTGCTTTTGGAAATTAAATACTTTAAACTTTTGAAATTTCTGAGAATTAGATTCCTGACCTGCTTCTGAAAAATTTACGTTGAGTCATTTTTCCAAGATCTTGAACCTCCTTATTCATGTTGGAGAATAGCAAATCCCGACATGTTTCATGGACAAGCATGCACGCATACACACACAGAAGCTTCCTTATTCCCTTTGGTCTTAGCTTTTCTCCATTTATCCACTTGTTGACCTATGGAAAATTTACTCCTGATTCCTTTTGCAGTCACAGAGATCTTGCACCAACATTACATTGTTCATTTCTGCACAGGTATTTCGGTCTTACAGTAACGGACTGTTCCAGCCTTGATGCAAAGCCTAATGAAGACAAACAGGAGTTTTCCCGCCAGTTTAGCTTTGTTTTGGATCAGACCCTAATAGAGAGAGGATTTGGGCTCGTTGAATTGTAGCTAGAATAACAGCTCAACTCCTTCAGGCGTAGCTCCTTTCTGAATTGCTGTAGAGGAAAACCCACTCTAAACAGACTGAATCTGGAATAGAACCTTGGATAATTGGGAGTAGAATGGATGCATTGACTTCAAGGGGAACTACTGCATGAAAAAAGGTGTGCTGGCATTGGCCTTTGCTGTGTTACATAAGAAAGATGGTTCTTGAAACTAATTAATCCTTGAAAAGATCAGCTGACCCATCTCATTGTTAGCAATACATTTTTAATTATTCATTTTAGTCAAGCATCATTTGAACACAAGTCAATTTGCAATTTCATTAGAGTACAGAAAAGGCCTGGGGTCTATTCCTGGTAAAAAGGAAAAAATCTCTGGCAAAAATTCATAAAGGATGTTAATCCTCTAATTAATTTTATGTATCAAGCAAGAATTAATGTGTCCTGCTATTTAAGCAGAAGTCATCTTGCCAAGAAGTGCATTTTGTCATACCTTCCCCTCCAGGAAAACCTCTTTACAAGCTTTGTGGCAAAATACCCTGGCAACTAATGACTAGCTTTGAAGCAACATTCACAGACCATTTGCTCTGATGACATTTGGAGCTTTTTTCTCCCCCCCCACTACTCATTCCAAAGTCTATTGTAAGTGTAGTGCTCTCACTGCACTGCCTTTGAAAACTAATCAATAAAGCAAGATTTGTCAGGTTGCATCTGAGGAGTATCACATCTTTTAGCTCCTTTCTTGGTTGAGTTGCTGTACACATTTTTAAACTAAACCTTATGAACAGATTTGAGTATGCTGTACTTACAATATTCACAGGCACACAAGTGTGACGCCTTTCTTTTTCTCCCTTATGTTAACTTCAAAAGTTCAAAACCTATGGCAGTTAACCTTCCATAAAGCTGACATTATATGGTCACCATACATAATCAAATGATGGATTGCATGTCAAAGAGTCACAAACAGCGAATGATTACCCCCGTTACAACCATGAGAATTACAGTATTGCAAAAATGGAAAAAAGTGACTTCACCCCCTGCCAAAGAATTCCAAAGAAAACACATCCATGTTAGTAAATACCGAAACGCATTTTGATTACCTCACTAGCATCAGTATAAATCCTAGAGGGAGGCAGTCGTACTCACAGCGATGGATGGAGATCAGAATATGGGCCACAGAGTTTCATCTTTATTGTAACTTTTGACTTTCCTTAATCAATGCTAAAATCTTTAGGTCTGATTTCTCATTTCAATGGCTTTGTGTAATGTGTCTCAACCGTACCTCATCTAATTTAATAAGATGCAAGCTAAGGAAGTACTTAAGTTACTTATCAAGGGTTTCAGATGACACATTATTATTGTACTGAAAAGTCAATATTTGTTAATCATGTTAGTACAGGAACTGATCCAGGGCTACAATTCTTGAATTGCAAAGGCATTTAAGATTAATTAAACCTATCTCCTCTTCACTCAATGTATGCACACAGAGCACCCCCCTTCACTTCTCTCCTGGAATGGACAAATCGGTGTCTCCATAAGAAAAACCTATCTAGTCCACAGCTTTAGGATGAAAAACTATTAAGTTCCTCACCTCCTCACTTCTCTGCCTCCACCATTGCTCTGGTCATTCAGAGCACAGCTTCAAGCATTGGGGTAGCTCATGTTCAGCATCTTGGGATTATACCCCTTGCCTTTGACACTAGTATGATATCAAGCCTATTTTATTCTACCTGTGACCTTTGCACAAGACTGCAGTTGAAATCAGGGGAGAGCTGCATGCTGAGCAAAAGCAGAGCCAAGCTGGGCAGTGTGCTGCAGGTTGAGAAAGCTTGATTGCTCATTTCATTTCAGCTGGGATTGCTCATCTGACAGGCTCCCACTTTAAAGGTACTGAGGTGCTGAGCAAGCCTTATTCCACACAGTGGCAGAAGAGCAGTGAGTTTACACTGTATTACTCATTCCAATTTTTCTTTTATCATACATTGTGGGAACAGTTAAAAACGATCTATGTCTGTCTTTCTCTGTTCTAAAGTTGTTGATGAATTTGGCATGTATAACGTGAAATGGTTTAGTGCACTTCCTAGGGCTAGGTACAGTGTGAGCAGGTGACGTGCAGGCTTCCACATGCAGAGCTGCCAGTGCACTTTCAGGCTGGATTTGCAACGCTTGCGCTATGCCAGTCTCAGTCTCCTCTAAGCATACCGTCAGCTGCTCAGGGGTGATGTCTGTGTCTGTAAATGCGCATATGATAAGCGACGTGGTGACTTCCTGATACGATCCTATATTTATTCAGGACCTGGCTTAGAATGAGAAACAGATTTGCCTTGAAGCAGGAATCTCTTAGGGGCTGAAATGTGGCTCACCTGCCACCCAGCATATAGTATTGTACTTTGTATATTGTTGTGGTTTTCCTTTACTCCTTTAAGCCATTATTATGCTGGTCTAAACAGTGTAGATTAAATGTTTATATGAAAATAATAGAACAGAGTGGAGAATTGGAATCAGGTGCATTAGAAAAGATTCTGATCTACATAAAACTCGGCAAAACACAACAGCGAGGCTATCTGCACTGGATTAGCCTAGATTTACACTCATGAATGTGATAGTAGTATTGGAAACCACAGGTCTGATTCACCTTAGAGTTACTTGCAAAATTGGTTATCAAGTGGGAGGGGTTCACTGTTATCAGGAGATTGAATTGGTGTTGTGTATTAAATCATACAGTGACTGCATGGGTTTTGATCTAAGCATGGAGAACATCAACGTGCAAATTAAAAAAAAAAGTAACTGTTTTGAGTACTGTGGTATCTAGTCTGCTTACATCTCAGATCAACCCAGTATTAAGTAAAATACTCAGATGCATGTTTTACAAAATCAAAATGACACATTCTGTTTAATATTCCAATTATTGTTGCACTATTAATCTGAACGTGCTAGTAGTGGCTGTCACATATGTCTAGCATCTGAAAGCCTCTAAGCAGTAATCCACTATCCTCAGGTCATTTTTTTATATTAATTCAATTTAAAATACAAGACAATTTACTCTTTAAAGTTCCCCTCCCCCCTTTTTTTAATTAAACATTATTTTATGCATGTGTTTTAACACACCAGTTGATCCATTTAGACCTGCTACACACAGGCTGAGTTACTAATCAATTTATTTATTTATTTTTCTTTAAATCAATAACTATGCCATTTTTAGTGTGCTTTGGAAGTATTCAAAATCTCAGACATTTCTCTGTATTTATTTGCTTCAGTTGATTGTTAGGACAGGAAATGTCACACTTGTATTTACTGGTCTATGCAAACTCAGTTTGATAATCTTAGCTCATCTCCCAGTGGAGTGTGTATCCGTGTCACAAATGTCACCTTTGAAACTGGCACTAATTGGCATTCATGTTGGAAGTCTCAGTGGAATGGCCACAGACACAAGGTGAAATTTTGGCTCTGTTGAAGGCAATAGGAGTTTTGTCATTGACTTTAATAGGGTCAGGACTTCTTCCAGAGACTGAACTGCCTCTCATATAGATGTTCATAGTGGGCTGGGAGCTTCAAACCCTCTGTGTTTACTCACGAGTAATAAAATGTGTTTTTCTGCTGATCTTCGTCCTTCCCCTGCCAGGATCTAGTCCTTTTTTTAAAGGACAGAGTGAATAAGCTCAGATAAGACCTCCAGCTTCCTCTTGTACTGTCCTCCCCAAGCCTCAGCTCCCTTCCTTCTCTTTTACTTGATCATAATGTCTTTCCAGGCTCAGTTCAAGTTCTCTGTCTTCGTTATCTCTTGGTTCTTCTTCCGTTCTTGTGTGTTTTTAACCACACTGTTTTCTATACCCTCTGCCTTCAAGCATGTTTTTTCTACTTTGTTTTAAAAAAATGAAATTCCTTTAATTCAGTCTGCCTTTTTAACAACACACTGTTTCCTCATGTCTGTTGTCTCTACATTCTTAGAAGTTGATGTTTGTTTCCACTTGTAAGTAGCTTCTCTGTCTCTGATTTTTAATAGACAGGCTTCTCCAACTCCTGTACTTGGCTCCATCTGAGGACAGTCTTTGCCCTTCTCTTTCCTGATCCTCCCTCCCAACACTTGGCTTCTTAGTTCTCTGTTTTTTCCCATTCCTGATTTATTTTGGAGATGCACTCTCGCTGGCAGCTCCTTTATTTTCTGTGCCTCCCTTTGCAACTTGATTTCCCCATTGCCTCATAGAGGTATCTGTGTGAGAATCCTCAATGCACTTGCCCTTCACTCTCACCCACTCTCCTTCTCTACCAGTGATGCTCTTGTCTGGACTTTCATAACCATCTGCTTCTGTACATCCAGCTGCCACTTCAATATTGGCTTGACTTCTTAAGGTTACTTATTTACAACTTCTTCCTGATTTTCAGATCCTCATCTCTTCTATCAGTTCTGCTACATAGGCTGTCTCCTAGACCATCTTTTCTCCCATCTTGCTGCCCCTTCTGCTGCCATTGATTGTCTTCCCTATCATGGTGGCAATCATGATTTTTTTCATCAACTCAGGCTAAAAATGTTATGATCATCTCTGTTCTTGATGGGTGATGTCGGCAAGATCTCCTTGCTTCTTCCCTTCCATCTAAAATGCTGCTTGCCAATGCTGCCTTGTCTCCACCAGCCAGCGGCTTCCTTGATTTTCTACTGCCTGCTATAAGAAATTCAAGCCATTAAAATCCCTGTTAAATCTATTGTTTGAAGTGCTGCTGCCATTTATCTTCCACTCTTTATAGCTGACTGCTTCTGCCATTCTTCTCTTTTACAGATTTCCTCTGTCCCCTTTTTCTTCTCTGCAACTTTCTGCTGTGCTGCTGCATAGACAAGGAAATATTTTTTTTGTTGTTTGAGCAATTTTTTCTTTTGCTTCCTGAAATCTTTCGTTAAAACTCACCTCTAAAATTTCAGCTGTCCCTTTCTCTTAGTCAAGGAGAGGTTTTAATGCACCAGAAGACAAAAACTGTGAGACTGTCCAGAGTCCTGTTAATGCAATCTCTTCTCTCATTCTCAGGCACAGCTCTAGTAAAGTCAGTTAATGTCCACCATGTTACATGGAGCCTGTGGAGATGGTAGAGAGCAGTGATTGGGACTTATGTTTATACGGCATGGAAGGTGCTCGGTCTGCTACAATACATTATTGCTAAGAATGTAGAATAATCACTATACTGAGAAATGAAATAATTGCATTTAGAGGAAAAAAATGAAGAAAATGGTGAATACCTTGAAGCCTGGTTCAAAGCTGAAAGCAGGAGTTGCAAGTTATATGGCTCCTGTTATCTTGCATTGAAACACACTGTCTACTATTTTGGAAAGTTTCCATTAAAAGTTGAGTAGGGCGTTCTTCGTACAATTACTTGTGACTCAGAAAGCATCGATACACAGAACTTCAGGTTTTACTGGGTGAGTTTTTATGACTAAAGATATACAGGAGTTAGAATGATGTCATCTCAGTGAGATTTACAGAGCAGGGTGAATTTTTTGCATAGGTTTTTATTTTATTCTGCAAAGTTCCCCCAGCCAACCTAAAAGGAGTGCTGTAGGAGTATGACAACTAAACTCCCTAGGACAGAAATAATGAAATACTTCTGTGTATGGACCATTAAGTGACATTACTAGAAATATTCCCTCTGATACAGAGAGAGAATATAATGCCACACAGTGCTACAAAATGTTTCATTCTTTAGTATCATGATCTAGAGGCTGTGTAGGCCTCGACTCAAGAGTCCAGATGTGCTGCAGACAAGTGAGTCATTTTCCAGTTCGTACAGGGCTGCCCTTGATTTTATGAACTTCAGGTCAGACCAATATATCCTGTGTTCTGTGAATGACTCTTTTTGTGTCAGGACCATGATATAGTTTGGACAAGGCCTAGAGCTGAAGGTTTTAAGTGGTGAGAGCTACAGAAAAATGAATGGAAGGATCCAAATCTAGATCTCCAGCCTGCTTTCGTGTATCCACATGCCACAACTTTTATGGTGACCAAAAATCCCCCACTACAGGAAACCAGGTTAAATTAAATGCTTGGGGTCACTATATGACCTCCCTGTCTCACCTTTTTTGTCCTGTAACTCAGGTATTTTGCCGATCCATTTTTTTTACAGAGTGTGATAGGAAAGCTTTTCCTTTGGAAACCCTTCCATTCTGAGCCAGCTTTGAACTCTGAGTTGGTTCAAGGCTTCTCTGCAGTCTAGAAAATCTGAAGGTGACCACCATCCTTCCACTGTGGCTTTGTGGCACAAAGTCTTGTCTTCTTTCCCACTGCAGACTGTGTGCTGACAACAGGCCCTGCTGTTTGTCACAAAATTGATTTGACTAAGTTTATATGATTCTGTTTAAGTGTGAGTTAATTACTGTAATTGTCTGGTCTCTGAGTCCATCAGGGCTGATCAAGCCTCATGACTCCTTCAGCACAGCAGTGGATGGCCATGCAGCAGTGTATTTATCTAAGAACACTGAAAATCTGTGCTGCCTCTTCCATCTGCTGGAAATCTTCCAGCTGCAAGTAAATTTTTCCTGACACATTTAGAATATACCTTAGAAAGGAACTTAAAAAGGCATCTCTCCGTTACCCAGTAGCCCATTGCAAATACCCATCTTGACCAATAAAAGGTGAAGCACACCTGTGGGGCTGGAATGAGAAATCATAAGTTTCCCACTGAGCTCAAAAGAAAGTTTCCATGTTCCTGCTGTGCAAGGACATTTTATGTATTGGAGGTCAATGTTCTGCACATTCAGAGGAACAAATCCTCAGGTTGTGTAAAGTGTCCCCAGCTCCACAGAGGAGCTGTGACAATTTACACCAGCTGAGGTGCTGCTCAGCATTTTTGGTTATGGGCCTTATTTACTCATGGCTAGTTAGAGTTCCTGTGGAGCTGTTACAGCACTGTGTGGGTGTAAATCTTTCTTTAGGTGCCTTTGGAGCAGTTAGGAGATAGCATGGCTGTCTATAAAGTAGAAACATCCTTGAGCATATGCCTGGCATAACCTTGCAATAGAATGGTGCGGTAGAGCTCTGCAATATAGCTATTCTTACCTAAATGAAGATCTACAAATAACATCCACTAAAAAGCTGCCACACAGGATAATTAGGTAGTGAAAAAATCCCTTTGTGTTTTGGCATAGCCCATTTCATTTGTGTCTGCGTCTTTAGGCAGTTACGTCCAGGAATAAACCTACCTCCTCATCTACCCAAGAGTGTTGTGCTGACTTATCTCCTTTTTCTTCTAGAAATTGTTTAGTCAGGCAATGGTGTCAGCCACTCTTTTATTGAAATAAGTTTGTTAAACAGTTGAGCAGCAGCCTTATGTAGGCAAGGCCTAAGCTATTGCCACAGAGCAACAGTTCTTACTCGCTGCAGTAAAATAAGGTCAGCGTAAATAAGAATTTACTTGTATGGTTAGACTGTTAAACAAACACAGCTAATTTCTGTGTATTCACAGAGGCAATTCACATCTCCCTGTGGTGGGATGCAGCTGTGCCACAAAGGCTGTGTGGCATTTTCACGGCAATGCCCTGAAATACAGACATTTCAGAACACCTCCCTCTCCCCACACCACCATGAGTGGTGCCAGCAAAAAACAGGTTAATGGTGAACAAGGAAACCATTACTGGCCTTTGTAAACCTCCCTGAGATCAGCATGCACAAAGCCAGCAGTTGAGTAGAAGGAAGGAAAAGCTCGGTCTCCTGAGTCCTCATCTGCTGTCCACTGTGTTGTCCAGGGAGGCTGGTTCTACAAAGCACAGCATGACATTTCAATGTATTTTCTGGATGTGGTATGTGAATTGCAAGGGATACAAAACTGTCCTACAGAAAGATGTATTTCTAGGTAACACTAAGGGGGAAAAGGAGGTCCCCATGAAAAAATATTTCCCTAGCAGTTTTTAGCTTTAAAGATATTAAATTACAATACAACTTCCCAAGAGTGTTCTTGCAAGTCATTTATACCAAAACACATAAAATTACAGTAAGTCTCCATTAGTACTGTGGCTACTTTTGTAATCAGATTTGAAGAATGTGCTCCATCAGTGGAAATATTTTGATTTAAGTTCATATTGAGGAGCAGTCTAAAAGTTATGCTCTAAATTACACTTTAAAATAAGTCCCATGATACATTCCTACAATATATATGGTATGCTGACTCTGTGTAATTAAATTCTTGTCTAAAGTTGTCATTAAATTGCAGTAAATATTGAAGGTAGCTTCATTTTAAAATAGATTTACTTCTTGATTTTAGCTGATAAATATTCTTGCATAGAAAATGAATTAAAATATTCATACATATATATAACAGGGCAGGACCGGTGGTTTCAGCTATTATGAGCAAGCAGACTGGCAGTGGCTTCTATCAGCAGTAAGGTAGCTGACCGATCACAACATGGAGAAAAGCACAGGGTAACACACAAAGCTTGTCAAGGAATGAAAGTCCCAGGCCCTCTCCCATCTTCTCTCTTCCTAGGTCAGAAATAACATCAAATTACTCATTAATTAGTGAACTGCAAGACTTTCTGTGAATAACAAAAATTAGGCAGGTTTGGAGGGTGTAATCTTTTCTTGTATGTTCTCAAGACATCATGGGTACAACACTACCATTAAATGAAAAGGATGGGAAGATTTCACTGAGTAGACTAGGGGAGAGAAGGGAAATTTTTTAGAGAGTCTAAAAAAAAACGTATTTTTCAGAAGTTGCATGAAACTGAGTGGGGTTATAGAAGAGAAAGTCTAAAAAAAATCCCTGTATCTGCAGAAGAGCTCAGGTGTGCATTCATTCTTATTAGTCCCTAGAGAATCCATGCTGGATTCTCATGCTATGAAACTTAACCAAAAGAGCTTCAATTGGAACTTGCATCTTTTAGAAACTCCATTAATTAGACTGTAGGAAACCAGGCATGATTACTTTCAGTGTTCACAAAACTACTTGTGTTTTTTCTGGAACACAGACAGGCAAATTGCTGAGATGACAAATATATTCGACATGTCTTCCAAGAATCTCTCTTGCCCTTTCATGAATGTTTGAATCTCTCCATTTCCCAAATGTATGCTTGTTTGACGTTTTTATAACTAACAGGTATTTTATGTAGTTTCGTTGGTGCCTCAAACTTTCTCAAGAAAATGAAAAAGGGTCTGTCTTTATCTGGTCTACACTGATTGACATTATCTTAAACCATCTTGAAATTTCTTTACATTCACCTCCATAACTCTTTCTACAGGCTGTCCTCCAACTTCTCTTCCTATCTCCATGGTTATCTATTTGAAAACTGTCACTTGGTCAGACTCTTTTTAATGTGTTATATTGTCAAGATTTGACACTAATGCAGTGTATTCAAACTTTTTTGATCTCCAGAAATTTTTCATCGGTGATGTTGAGCCTTTCAGAAGTACCGCATACATAGATTGCTGTATAGCATACATGAACTTGCTGTTCTCACTCACCCTGCACGTCTCCTTCAGAAGCAGTCCAAGTATTCCCCCCCACATCCAGAGATTACAGATTGTACCGCTTTCACACATCAAACTTGGGATCCTGAAATGTCAGGAGTGGATGACTTCTGCCTTAGAAAGTATTGGACTTAAAGATCTAACTAAAAGTAAATGTAAATTTGAAACTTAGTAGGTAGCTCCAGTCTCCCATAAAGGAGCAGGTGTCTGGTTGTTGTGGCAGCCTTAATAAGACATGATTCCTAATTAGATCTGCAGAGCACGCTTAATGACCACTTCAGACATTGAGGGATTACAGTTACCAAGAGATGGAGTGGAAAAAAGCCCTGAGTAGTTTCCAAAAAGCCTGTGTGAGATTTTGATGGCAGTGTCTTCTCTGAAGGGCCTAAGTCAGCCTTTGTGACCTGGGAGAAAATTGTAGAGAAAATGAGTCTGTGAGATTTCACCCCCAGTCCATAAACAAGCATAGCTTTCTTTTCTTTTCTTACTATTGGTTAGAAATCTGGCATTAAAAACAAACAGAAAATCTTCTGGGATCTTCTGATGTTTTATGTTGGAAATTTAGGTCTTTGCTAGTTTGACTGCCACTTCTGATGAGTGGCTTACATTGAAGTCACACAAGTCAGCATGCTGAAAATCAAGCAAGTGACATGGAAAACATAGTCATTCTATAAAATGATGTTTAATTTATTTATCGCTAACAGCTAGTTCAAGTTCAATAACAAAATAGTTATTAGGGTTAATGTCGTCTTCATTTACAGTATTAGAGTTTACAAAAATCATCTGGCCCTATCCAGATACAGTGTAGCCTATGAGAAGCAACCAGGAAGACAGGAGTTCAAATTTGTCATATTTCTAAACATGTCATTCAGGTTTTTGCCATAGAACACAAGAGCTAATTAAAAAAAAAAAAAAAAATTCCTTTGCAAGTCATTATTGGTGAAGGAAGTGTTAACTCCTCATTCATCTCATCAATTCATCTACTAAAATGTTTCCAAACTGTTATGCAAGCCTTAAAGAACACATTTTTCTTTCTCTCATTATGTCCATTTTTGTTGCCATTGAGGTTCAGCTTTCTGCAGGTCTCTGACACCCAAAGGTGCAGCTCAGTATCCAATGGGATGTTCAGAAACAACTGTTCATCAAGCTCTTTTTCATACCACTCTGAATCACTAATGTGACTCCCCATGAGTAACTTCCCCAGGTGCTTAAATAGCCTTCAACACCTGGCCCTACAGCCATGATCCTGCAAAACATGCTCAACACACACTCCGGTGAAGAAATTCCACCCTGCTCTCCCTTCCCCCCCC
>Ga0065711_1000295_pt1 | contig 83486 bp, 39 predicted proteins | sample Hoacrofraction12_FD_59098 | JGI IMG/M metagenome (GOLD analysis project Ga0065711, IMG submission 59098) | Hoatzin crop microbial communities from Cojedes, Venezuela - Epithelial fraction 12 v2 (version 2) | ecosystem: Host-associated > Birds > Digestive system > Esophagus > Crop | place...
AGAGCTTTGTCAAAAGCGTAAAGCGGTACGCGTTTCCAAGCGGAACCCCCTAATTACTGTTATGGAAATTTCTATCTAAGCTGTGTGAGAATGACATCAAGCAAACGGCCATCAGGACCGAGATGTCCATCGCCTGAGATTTTGAAGAGCGACTGCAAGTCAGAGATCTGACCCCCGACCAAAAAAGCCTGCTTCTGCTCAAACTGGCACACAGTACAGCCGGGTACGGGTCTCTGCCTGGTTTTTAGGAGTAAGTAGGAGATTGACCCAATGCTTTTTTTTTTTTTTAATATTAATTTTCTTCAATTGTCCCCAAAAAACGCTGCTACGCTTTTTCTTCTTTTTGTATTTTTGGAACTGACCGAGTAGTTTTCAGATTTGGGGGAGGGAGGTAGGGTAGAAGTCTTCTTTACTGTGAGGTTGAACCCTTGTACGTCAAATTTGGCCTGGAGCAAATTTTCACAGCTGAATTATAAACCCTGTAAACAAGGGTTTATGATGGAAATGCTGACACAACCTTAATTACAAACAGCGTGAAGTGGGGGAGGCTCTGTAATGCACACTCCTTTTCACTGTGAGTCCTCCAGCACGCCAAATCTGCCACCCAACAAAAAGCAAATCTTGCTCGTTCTTCCCTTTAATGCTCAAGCAAGCTTGCTGGGACTTTTCTATCAAATCTGGTGGCTCAGTACTGTCCTCTGGAAAAGAAAAAAACCCTTGATTTTGTAATAAAGTATAATGTATAGCTTAAAAATAAATTAAATAAAGGAAACATTAAAAGATAAATGGAGCAGGATGCTCTATGGCTGAGGTAATTTGAGTGGAAAGGGAAGGAGGGAGTTTACATTAATAAATGATTAAAGGCCTTAACGAGGGCCTATCAGGTTGAACAGCGGAGCATACTTCTCCACCTCTCCTCCTTTACTCCAGCTTTTTTACATTTGTTCTCAATGCTGATCAATATGGTTTTCATTTACTGATTTCCATAATGCCATATGTGATCTGCTCGCCTGACATAATGAAGGCAGAAAGAGAGCTGAAGTCATTTGAACATTCTCGCTTGCATGCCTGTCGCCAATTTAGAAAATAAATATCTATTGAGAGTTAGAGTTTCCTCCTGTCTAGGAGGAACACGGCATGATTTGCATATGCAGATTGCAAAGCCTTTCTTCCTTCCTCTCCCTCCTCCCACCCCGCTTTTTTTTTTTTTTATAAAGAGGAACGATGGGGATGAATGTGTTCTTCGAATGCAGCAGAAATACTCTCAAAGTTTCAAACTGAATGAGAGCTGGCTTCTCTTCTAGCTGAGACTTACTTGGCGTCCCAGCGAAGGGGAAGCTTTTCTGTCCACCGAGTCCCACCGACCCACTGGACACCAGCCGAGACCGCGTTAGTTTGAACAACAAGAAAGCACGGTCTGTACTACGCAACCTGTATTTTCAACACGCCATTGTCTTCGCGAGCAGTGTCTAAATCAATATTGGAGAGAGATCACGCTTGTAAACCGAGTTCTTTTGCCCCTCTCAGAAGTGTGAATTATGCTTTACAGCAATGGTGTTACATAAATGCTGTATCTGTTTAACAAAAAAGCAAGACCAGCAGGTACCTTCCGGGGGGCTGGAGTTGGGGTTCCTGCCACCTGTAAAGCATCGCCGGCACAGGAACAGCATACGGGCCGTAATCAAATCGTAAAAACGTACATGGCTTACAACAGACAAGGCGCTGCAGCAGATTTATAGGTGTTCGGCAGCCAGTTTAGTTCTTTCTCTCGGTCAGATCTCACAGCAAAGGATGAAATGAGAGGTTTCTAAACACCTTGCCCTTTGCTTGTACTCACTTCCCGTAGACGCCCGAGTTTGTGATTTAATGAATTCTGTTTATAAAAAGTAAGCGATAGGTTAAACAACGTACTTCAGAGTGTCACTGTTTGGGTGATTCCATCACGACCCAAATTCATGAATCTTTACCAGACCAGAGAGATGTGATCCGCTGCACTACATCACATACACCAGCACACAACATTTCCTGACTGCTGTGAACGGTGGCCAGCACCACGCCGTGATGCTCCAGCTGGAGCGCAGAGCGTCGGTCGCCGCAAAGGCAGCTTTCTTCCCAGAAGTTTCACTTCTAACACACAACATGAACACAGCAAAACAAGACATGAAAAATTACCGTATGCATTAAATTTAGGATTCAGGCTGCTGCTTTGGCTTTACAATTGAGCAAGCAAACCATGTTGTAGCAGAAAGATTTCAACGTTTTGCCGGTCGCTCAGTTGAAAAATCGAGCCATAAAAATGTTATTTGAGTTGCTGTTAATAAAACTTGCAGTTCATTAAGGCTATCTGACAAAGAAAAATCTATGTAAATAGAGATTAGTGACTGGTGAGCAAGCTTTCGGTCATAAACAAACTTTCTTTGAGGTTCAAATGAGTTTAGTTAACGATTTAAAGATTCTTTCTCATTGTTTTCAGGCACTGCCAACTCTTTGTCTACAGGGCAAAAATCTTGAAAAGGCTGTACTTTGTACACATTTTCCAAGTTCCATAAATTGCTAAAGATATAAAATATAACAATGGAAAAAAGCCGCTGCTGAATTCTGAGAAGGGATGTCACAATTAAAATACCCTGCAGATATTGTTAAAATTATAAAGGGCCTCCCTCTAGAAGTGAAAAGCAACATTAAATGAATTTCTTCTGTTTATATCGCACTTTCGCATCTCTCTTTACCCAGCGTAACGCTAAGGGAGTGCAGCTTCCCAATTCCGATATTGCATTGCCCTTGCCGGGTGTCTGGAGGGCTTCAGGGAATTCTGTGTTCCCACTAAATTCAGAAAGGTTTAGAAGTATGGCAGTTTCAGAAAGGGACAAATGAACCTACTGATCCAGAGCTGGAAAAATAAATTCTGGAACAAACTTGACTGCAAGCAGCAGAAATACAAACCCCATGCTTTGAACTGTACACTCCTCGCAGCAGTCTTACTGGGATTAATAAATCAGAGTCGTCGCGAGCCTGCAGAAGAGACCCGAAAGCTCTAATAATCGCCGTCTCGCGTCTAACAGCGCGGAGCGAGCGCTGCTGCCCGCCAATCCACGGGCTGCAATTAACCTCCCGGCCAATTACAGCCTCATTGGCAAAGCAAACAAGGAATTATTGGCTGTTTAGTCGGGCTTTTCTTCCCCGGCTCTCTCCCCTGGTTCTCATTCTGGGTTTTTCTCCTCTTTTCCTGTTAGGCAAGAAAAAAAAAACAACCCCAACCCATCTGCAAACACCTGATATTCATCTGAGTCGCTGCAGTTGTACAGTCTTGTTAAATTGTTACCACCTTTTCCACAAGCAGTTTTGGCAATTAACCTCCTGGTCATCCACTTCAAAGGAAACAACTGTTGAGTTTAACCTCCTTGAGCTACCACGGATTCCTTTATGATTTTTCTTCAAACACTTTCATCCCGAACAAAAATGCAGACCGATAAGATTCGTGTTTATTTTTCCATTTTGTCAGTTTGTTCAGATATCCTGACCAGTCGCCACTATTTTGGGCTCCTCACAGTATATGCAGAGAGAAGCTCTCCTATTAGCTCGCATTTCTAAGGCAGGGTACTCCACTTGCTGGAATCCACAGATTTGATACATCTGACCCCTCCTTGCCCCTGTTTGCAAATCTCTCATATATTACTCCCAATGCCTAAAAGCTCAGAAAACAGAAAATAGAAGTAGAGTTAATGCTAAGGACATGAGATGCCATTAGAAAAAAAACAAACCCAAAAATATATTGTGTAAAACTCCACCACTAGTAAGAGACAGGATGACTTTACACACACACAAGGGCGCCTACAAATTCCTCTACCTTCAATTTGGACACCAGTTAGCATGATCAGGATCTACGTTAGTACAAACTAAGTTAACTTTTCCTGCTGTCTAAACTTTTGACTACAACACGTATTAATTTACCAGACTGTGCAGCTGCTCCTCAGGCAACTGGATAGCTAATGATAGGAAAGCACCAAAGCAAATACTACAGGAGGGCGATCAAATTCCTTGGAACGTCGTCGTCATGTCGTCCCCCCCATTTCCATTCTGGTATTATTGCACATTTTATTCTCCAAAGTAATCACAAAAATGTAAAACGGGTTATTCTTAGGAGAAGCTTCCAACAGGGAGCCAAAGAATACCAAAAACGTGTTTGAAGGACCTTTTGCTACCGAGCAGGCACTCCCCGGCCGCGCTGCGGCGGGGCTGCATTGCTGTCCCCCGGCTGCGGACTGCCTCGGGTGGGAGGCAGCGGCTGCACGCGAGAGGGAACAGAGTATTTCTCTAGGAGAACGTAACAAAAGTTTCGTATCCATCTCGCAGTGCAAGAAGGGGAAGCATTTGGGCAAGCATATGGCATGTGTTTGGAAAAAAAAAAAAAAAAATATCACGCTGTTACGCGCAGTTCAGACCAAATAGAAAACTTATTCTGACTATTCTCATTTGTCAGGGGCTTTTCAAAACTAAGCAGATCTCTCCAGAGCTCTAAACGTCAAAGAAGGAAGTAAGCGGTGGGTATTGAGTTTACATTTTCGGCTCTCTTTTAACTGTTCCCACTTCTAATTTTAATATGCTTGTCAACAAAATGAAAGACTCCTTCACTCAAAAAAAGAAGAAATTAGCACATTAAATGATAGATGGGTCTGGTGCTGCGCCGCACCGCTCAGCGAAGCCCTGCGCAGAGCAGCAAGATGGCTGGAACCGTCTCTTTCCGTCTGTTTTTCATCTCGCAAGCCTGTGTACTCAGCAGAGTGTGAAGAGTGCCTCTCGCCCCTCCGCCCGCGCTCCGGCTCGCCCCCCCAAAGCCCCTGCAGCAGAGAGCAGGAACTGGAGCAAATGCTTTTGTGAATTAAGAGATCTTGTGAGCGTAAATTTGGTCAGGCTGCTCCTTTCTGCAGGCCAGAGCCGGCTGCTGCCCCAGGATGTGAACTGTCAGTTCGCATAGCTGGTGATGAGTTGCAGAACCATCAGTAAAGGTGAAGACGGCAGAAGCAAGAAAGATTCAAGACTGGTGGAAATCATTTCACAAGGAAAATTTCAGCCATCAGTGGGAGGAAGCTTTGAAAAATGCTGCCATTTCCGAGTCAGAACGAAGGAAAAATTAAATTACTGCCGGTGAGGCGAGCCAAAGTCGCATCTTACCCTAGGGAGAGGTTTGATAATGGTAAACATTTGACAGCTGGCCTGAAGTTGTTATCGTGTTCTAACAGTTGTTAGAGTCTGAATGAACATTTCTGATAAGGGAACAGAAAGAAAAACACTACACCATTTTTAATTTCTCGCTTTCTATACTTCAAGCTGCACTGCCCAAAGCCAAACAGGTTTGAAGCAGTTTGCCACCACCAGTCCGATCACAGCTTCGCTTTCTACACCAAGCAACGGACTCCGGTTTGAAACCGCTGGCAGCACCACTGCAGCTCAAGCGACGTCAAGTGCGTACAGCAATACCTTAACAATAATTTAAAATAACTTCAACCTACTCGCTTTCAATATCCCTTAAATAGCCCTTCTCCGTTTCACAAAGCGCAGTTACAAAAATCAACCCTAAATTAGAGTGAAATTTAAAAAATTAATCAATTTAAGTACTTAACGTCAAGATCTACCACAAAACCTTGGTTTTTTTATTACTTTAATTCAAGCTGTTGATGTACAACCACAAAACTTTAACTCCCTGCCACCATGTAACAAAGAATAATTAGACTGACACATTGGAAAGGTAGCAACTTCGGTTCCACCTGGCCAGAGCAATAATGAATTAAACACAGTTCCGCTGAAGCAGAAAAAAAGTACGCTATCTTCGCAGGAAATTCAATTATACGTAAGATTTTTTTCGTGCTCAGTTGTTACTGACAAAGCCTGTATTGAGGAGGGAAACACAGCTCTGCTCTGTACTGATATTAGCAGCTCCTCCTTTAGAAAAATACAGCGTGGATATGGAAAGTTCATTACATGTATGTCAAAATCAAACTACCATTCTGGCAGGGAAACATGGTGTGGGGTGTTTTTTTTTTTTTTTTTTAAATCAGGAATGCATTTCTAAGCTGTTTAACTAACGCAGCTCAGCTTCACTGAACACATACACTAAACATTTACCTCCCATTAAAAATAATTAAGACGAATACGTGCCATGGCTTTTAAGCTCTGTTTAATAACTTTCTCAAAGGGACTGTTGGTAAATGTTGCTCTCGCTGTGCACCTCACCCCCTCCTGCCAAACGCGGCTCCGTGCCGCAGAGGTGGGCACACACAACGGGCACAGCTAAAGCCAACAGACACCTTTCCCCCGATGGTAACGACCCCAGCTACAGGCACGCGATAATGCTCCAATTAGAAAGGCAGCACGTAAAACTTGTGCCTTAGATACACAAATTAACTCCAAAACTCTTTCTGTATCTCCCATATTAACAGGTAGAAAGTGTTTCATTACTTTTTCGAACGACTCTACCCCATCTTAAAGCAAGAGTATATAAATTGATATTAAAGTATGGTATTTTGAGAATGTTTCAAAGTAAGGTCAAACTCGTATTAAAAAACCTACTCGTGTAGGCTAAAATAACAGTCTGGCGGAGCGGCCTTCGGTGCATCTGGGTTCAATTACCCACTACATCCTTGCTATGTTTTCTACTAGCAAGAACAACGCAAGCAGGGCTTGGAGTTCACGAATAATGTCAAAGTTAGGTTACTCAGAAGAGGAATGAGATAAATCATCCAAATATCAGAGACGTATTGGCAGGCCATTTTTCCCCCCCTTTTCCTTCATCACCGAAAGCAGCACCATATTGCATAACAACACATAGAGGACAAAAGTCCTCACCTCAGGAGGAAGGCTGAGCTCAGCTGGAACGCCTGCTCCCTCACACACGCTCTGCAAGAGAACGAAAAGCACACGCTAAAACGATCGCTCAAAAAAGCCAAACCCCATCCTAATACACAAAGCAAACAAACATGATTTACCACGCTGTCACCCTGACTGAGCCCCCCTTTCTTTTTTTTCTTTGGTGTTTGACCCTGGAGCAGGGAGGCTGGATTACCATCCACGATTTGCATTCACCAAGTTGTCATGCGAGCAGGAACCGCTCCAGCGCCAGCCTTCCGCACGCAGAACGCGGCCGTGACACTTGTTGGAACACTGGCGCTCTCCTTTCTAACTCGCTCAGCACTGCCCAAAACTTCGACCAAATACAAGCGTCCCGTGTCCGGCGTTCACGGTGTCAAGGTAATTCAACATCCCGGAGCTCCCCTCCGCAGTGCTCCGGGGTAAGGGGGTGCCAGGCTGGGAGCAGCCGGCCTGAGGGTGACATCGCACTGGGGCTGCCATGCCCAGTGCAACCAGAAACCAGACTGCAGCACCGCAAGCCCTCCCGAGGACAGCTGCCACCTCCCTGGGCCGCACACCACAGCCCTTCCGACCGGTCCGGAAGGTCGAGGTTGTCCTTAGATCACGAGTAGGATGACAACAGCGGCTCTGTCGGCAGACACAGATGCTCCTCCAGGGAACGTGGAGGTTGCCATTCGCTTCCATCAAGGCCCGTAAAAAAGCAACTGTCAGGAAAGTTGCTCAAAGTTATCTATGTTCTGGGAGCACCGTACGAAGTATTTTTAAAGCACCATGTTTAATTCTGAGCAGCTCTGTATAAAACATGGTAAAAGCTAGCAATAAATCACTGTCCTCAAAAACGCGTTTGATTTGTGTGAGGAGTTATTTTATCCATTCTATGTCCTGTTTGCATCAAACTAATAACAGATATGCAAAATGATCAACTGGGTTAAATTTAGGGGAAAAAGTGTCTTTTACTGATATTTTAATCATGCAATATCCATATGCCACACAATGTATATATATTTATTATAAATTCATACTACTGTAATGTACCTAAATTACATAAGATCATTTCTTATAGAAAAGCACTAGTATAAAAGTTTTATGCAAGAACAGTCTGGCTGTTTATTAATTTACTACCACAGATGAGCAGCCCTCCACTGATTGTTGCTCGGACATCTGCATTCCAGCAAAGCCACCTGCCCAGCTCACAAAATATTAACCAGCCCCCGAGCCCCGGGCTGAACGGACCCAGGCGCGAGTCCCTTCCTAAGCCGCGCACGAGCCTTCGCCTCCCTCTCCCCGCTCACCGGCATTTACAACGCATGCAATCAACGCGCGGAGTAATTAAGCATCTTTTGAAGCGAACCTTCTAAGCCCTTCGCCATCTCAGGAATGTTTTAACTTCTGGAGCAGAGGATGATCTTGGTTTACAAAGAGTATGACAGCAGCCCTCAGATGGACCAAGCTCAGAGCTACGGTGAGGGAGAACCCAGTGGAAAAAAACCCACCCTTGGGCAGGTCATCACTAGAGCCAGGCAACAGTAGATTTTGGAAGTGGCAGTCGAGGCTTTGCTGACTCTTCTTCCACTGGCAACAAAGCTAAATATCACCAGGAACCCCTATCATACTATAAATGCGAGGGAGAGATTTAAAACTCTTTTCTAGAGGTAATTTCAAATAGCTGTGCTACGTGCACACACCTTAACACTCTTCCATTTCATCAGGATCTTCCCTTCCCACAATCTGTATCGCTAACGGCGAAGGAAAGGCCCGAACAGGGCAGCTGATGCTGAGGGAACGGAGCCTGCGGCTGTTCAAACCCCTGCTTGGCTTCTCATCGCACTGCAAAGGCTGTCGGCTTTACACAGTCAGTTTTGCCAAGTTTGGTGGGGATCTCTCAACACCCGAAGGAGCAGTTCAGACTTTGGTGAGCTCGCGTTCTCCAGACAGTACCGATGCACTAAACAGGGAGGTGCATTTGGTGTTTCCAAGGCCAGTAATGCAGACTGGAGAGATACCTGGATGCACGTACACAGGGGTAATATTTTTATCTCCAGTGGACTCTGTGTTCTATCCTTTAGCTTTACTGATTTCAGCTCTTTCGTCCTTTCACGTAAAGGCTTCAAGGCCCTTCCAATCCTGGCTTTAAATGATGAAATGGTATCTTAAGAGGAAAAAAAAAAAAAAAGTATTTTGGGATGGATGTGATCGAAGGCACCTGTTTACATCCATGGAATTTCAACTTCGCCATGAACCAAGCACTTCTTGCAAGAAAGGCGAACTGCTTTTGCACACAGCACTTGGGTAAAACTTTCGTCAAGTCTGGCGTTAATGACGCAGAGGAACAGCAGATTCACGCTCAGTTCCTCCCTGCCCTTAGCATCCAGCTGGCACAATGGCAACTCAGAGAACGCTCCACTACAATAACTGAGGTGTCACACACAAACAGTGAAATACAGCCTTGCAGGGGAGAACAGCAGAAAAATGCAAAAGGACCAATAAAGCTATTTAGTTCCTTAAAACGAGACAAGGTAATTAAACACCGCGACACACTGTATGTAAAGACCCAAAGCAAGCGCTGCTTTCCTACCGAACACACTGGGAAGAGCTCCACGCCATTAACCACGCAGGGGGAAGAGATGAAGTCTTCTCTCACTAGACAGCTTTAATACCTGCAGTAAACATGTTTAAGACTGAATTTACTTCTAGAATTTCAGTCTTCCTCTTGCACGCTGGAACTGGGAGGTATGGCAGAGGGGGGGCCGTGGGGTTTGGCATCTTATGAAGAACAAAGGGAAGCAACTTCAATACAACCTTGAAACAGACCTGCAGGCAGAATTGTGTTTCGTAAAAATTATATTCCTCTGACTACGATGTGTAAGTATCTGCTCTTATCTAATAAAAATCTCCTTTTGAAGTAAGTGGTTCAGTTGGCCTGTGCCAACGCTTGTGTTACTGACGCAGAAGAAAGGCCCGCTGAATACAGCATGCAAAAGCTTTGTCTGATCTCTGTCGCTTTGAACCATAAAAGCAGCAAGAGTAAAACCAGGAGGGAAGCCAAGGGCTTAACACCGGACAGCGACTTTCTTGAAATCTCTTTTACTTTCTAATTAACTATGGGGAACCTACTCTGTAACAGCAGCGTGTGGCAGGTGCCTTTCCTGCACAGACAAACATCCGGAAAATCAGAAAGCACACTGGGGCTCGGCGAATGGCCGTAACGCTTCGCCTGCAGTTTGGGTTTCTTGCTTTACAGGGTTATTTGTGAAAGGAGACATAATTACGGGAGTGTTTTGGGAGGACATCTAAAACCTATATGAAACATACATAATTCCAGTTTATCGCCCAGTAGAAACAGCAAAAAATTAGTTCAACGTCACCTCTGTCCCATTGCATGTTCTTTATTAATAAAGCAAACAACGCTGTAAATGAAAGTCCAAAGATTCTCTTTATAGCTTTTCTAAAAAAATTAGGGATTTAGAAGTTATCTGAAAAACTTTTACCAGGCACAGCTCAAGCACATACGATTTTTTTTTTTATTTTTTAAAAAGAATTTTCAAAAGTTCATGGAGGTTTTATAGCAGAAAAATGCAAAACGACCGGTACAGCTATTTAGTTCCTTAAAACAAAGGTAAAGGATAAGTTTGTCCAGAATTTAGTCAGCATTTCTTAAGCGGCCTTCTATTTTTATAGCGTGTTGTAATTGTTGAGATGTTGTCAGTCACAGAATAGCAGCCATCGTTCACTCTGGTATTCATAAAGAATTCATAATGGCAAAGTCTTCAGATATTCTGGCATCATTCTGAAGCAGGATGAATTTCACGACGGTCTTTTGGACAAGCTTTTGGGAAGAGTTAGGAACCTCATTTCCAATGCATTAAGAATGAAGGTGGAGGGTTTTTTTATGTATAAAGTTTTTTTCTTTAACCTTCAAGTTTCTTCTGTGCTGAGCCTTTAGGGATGCGAGATCCTTCAGCTTTTCCCAGGAGAGCCTGGTGCGTCAGAACAGACAACTGAGCGCCCCGCTTCTATACTTACAGGCAGTGGACACTGCTTGCCCAAAACCTCAGCCAGAGAGGCTACTGTTCTACTGAGCAACCCCGAAACGCGAATCCAGGAGGTACTGCTTAATTCTGCAACATCTGAGAGTGCTTGCTTAGATTTGCAGAAGTACTACATCGCCTAACAGAGAATTTTACCAAAAGTAGTATCAACCGAGTAATCCTTGTTCTGGATTATCTGTCTGAAGGGTTCCTGCAGATTAAGCATACACAGAATATTATGCCACTGAACGCGGATCTAGCCATTCTGGAATTAGCAAATTATTTTTAAGCACTTTACATGTGATTATCCCTAATGAGTAAATAAATACACTTTTATGATGGAGAGACATTACGGTTCAAAAAAGCAATACAACATCTTTCAGCTACCCTTTCTTAAAATCCTAATATGCTTGTGCATAAATCAAGCCCTCAGCTTGCTTGGATAGACTCTCACTGAGACGTGCCGATGGTGCTAATTCAGAGCAGAAAACGCTCTTATTCCAGGCCACTGCAGTGAAGTGACATTTACCTAATGCAGCTATAAATTTCCTGATAATTAGTGGGCAGCTGATGGTGATGCAACCCGACTAGTGCAGCAATGCCAGCCTCAAACAAGCTCTCCAACACCCACAAGTTGATGAGCTTTAAAACCAAAAAATTTCTGAAATTCTGAATAGTGCAATGGCTTAGAGACAAAGGCTGGTGCCACTAAGCTTACACCAGTCGCTGTGATCTTTTCATGTTCCAAACGCTGTTACTAACGAGATGGAGCTCCCCCTTACACTCCACAACTTTAATGTCAAAAAGCTCATGTGACTTCTCACTTGGCAGTAGGTAATCAGCACTTCCTGAATCCTATATAATTGTGGAGTAAATTTAGGTAAGTTCACACGGCTAAAACGATGGAATTTTGAGGTGTACAAAACAGTATCTTAAAAAATAATTTTGAAAAGTTGCTTCTAAAATTTTATAAGCTTTGGAGATTCCTTAGTCGGCTTTGAAATTTTCCAATGTCACTTGGATTTTTAAAAGCTAAGTAGTTGAGCAACTACTTTAAAAGTCTGGTACTGAATCACATACAACCTTTCACCTACCATGAAGTGCACAGTCCCCAGCATTGCTTCATTCTACGTCACTACCATACAAAATAATTCAATTTGATAAAATTATATTAAGGAACCTTAATTCTTGCTTTCTTTTTCAAACTTCATGCTGGAAAATGTTCACATTCTAATACTTTGGAAGTCTAAGACTGATTAAATAGCAGCCTTACATGTCCCAATACAGTAAGTTTATTTAACACTGCAAGAACTATTATGGAAGTTGTAAGTAGATTCTCAGACAGAGAGAAAACACAGACCCATCCTTTAAAATACTTTCTCAAAACAATCTTTGACCTTTTAGGTGCATCATGAACGAGGCCAGTCAATCAGAGAAAACCCTTCGCCCTGTTCTTTTCTTGGACGAACTGTTTCTCCACCACACTGTTTTGGAAAGAAAAAGAACCTTTCTCCACGATCGGTTAGAATATTGCTCTAAAGCAAAGGATAAGATAAAACTTCATAAGGAAGTTACTGAACATCGGCAGAGTACCCCAAAATTCTCGTTGAATGCAAAGGGCCGCCCACGTACCCTCACTGCTCAGGAAGTGCTCAGCTCACCGCTTGTTTCCTGACGGAAGGGACAGATGAGTGCTCCCAAAGCTGCAAGCATGGCACAGGAACGCTTCCCACGTTCACTACTGCTCCCACCCCGGTGGTGCTCACCAGACTTACTCGTCCGAGGTGCAAGATCACAGTCACAGTTTACTAATTGCACTTTACTCTTGGGTTTGCCTGTTGTTTTCACACAACCAAGCTCAGCAAGTCGCTGTTAACAAGTGACGCTCTACCTGGAGGCTGGCAGCAAGTGGAGTACCCCGGGAGCTGTCCTGGGACCTGTCTTGGAAGGGACAGCCGAGTGCATTCTTGTCCCATTCACAAATGACACCACAGGAGGATGCATCGAAGCGCTCCAGGGCAGGGCTACCACTCCGGAGGACTTGGAGGAACAGGCCGACAGAAGCCTGGTGAAACTCAGCAAGGACAAGCGCGAAGTCTCTCACCTTGCGAGAAGAACCCCGCACAGCACCACCAGCTCCTGTTCAGAATCCGCCTCCCGCACCGTGCCTGGTGAGCACACCGCGAGCGAAGGCATCGGCACGCCAGAGCGGCTCGGCGCCAGCCATGGCCGCTTTAATAAACACTCCTACAGCGGACAGATCTCCTCTCGGGATCACCAGCATCCTCACGTGAACACAAATCTGACAAGAAAGGAACTGTGGAGGATTTTAATAGGCCTACCTAATCCCTGCACACATAACAGAAAGACCAATAAAGTCAGGACATGTTTTTCCATGTACTCAGCTTTTTAGTTCATACTCTAATTATAGCCCACGCTGATCTTTAAAAATGAAAAAACCCACAGAATTTAGAAAAACTACAATAGGGTGAAAGCATGACGTTTATTTTTGTTTTGAATTCCTAGTTAATAGAAGTGTCGGACTGTCTAGATCCTACCAATATGTTCCTGAAATCTGTCTTTACTTACATGTCCAACACTGGATAGGAACTTTCTGACCTCTCTCTGATTTAGAGCTTGATTGTAAGCATTACTTTTTGTCATTCTTTTTCCTTATTAAAAAGGGCAGAGCGGAAAAAGGATGATTAAAGATATCAAGCAAACACCAAACCTCATGTGAATGGACTGTTGGAAAATAAAGTACGCTTTAATGACGTGAGAAATTAGATGAAACTGTCAAGTTTAAAGAATCTTAAAATAGTTAACAGGTCAAAACATAAAAACTTCTTTATGTATAGAGTGAATATAAAGAGAACATGGTAAGTATCTGCCAAGGGTTAATTGCAACCCTGCATGAAAAGCAGTTAACAAGTGAGAGTTAGAACACCCAGGAGGAAAAGAAAAATTTTTCCAGTGCCATGAGAAATAAACAACAAGGGGGAAATATTTCCTTTGGCCACCGTTACCTCCTCTCCAAAAGCTCAGAGGAGCAGTGGGAATGCCAAGGCCTGGTTTGCTCTTGACTCCCTCTGAAACATTTGTCTTCATTACCACTCTTTTTAATCAGGGCTCCTTCATGAGTGTTTCTGCTCAGCCCCCAAGGGGCAACTCTCGGCTGCGATAAATCAGCATCCATACCGCAAGTCACTAATCAGCACTCTCAGGGAAAGAATAACAGCGAAGTGCAGACCACTAAAGGCCTGGAGAAACCCAAAGGCTTAGTGGCCTCAAGGAAGAATGGCCTACATAAAAATTATAAGTCAGTGAACCATCACTACCTCCTAGGCTTCGCAGGACTTGCACTCGGAGAAATTATTTTAAAGCCTTTTGCACACAAATTGTTCTCACTGCATAAAGGGTACTTTATTGATAAAGAGGAAACGTGCCATCACCCTCGAGCTTGGTCCGACCAGTTCAGTGTATTTCACTTCCACCTCCTACTGGCAAGCATTCAAGGAAACAAACTTGGTAATGGACACCTAGTGCTGCCGGCCTACAATTTCTGGAGAAAAAGATCAGCGTGTAATGAAATTGAAAGGAGAGGAAAGGGAAACCAACAGAAAGCAACACCTTCCCAAGACACCTCCTATGTTATGTGCAGTGGAAGGGGAAAGTATTTTGTCTGTTTCTTTTGTTTTTAAAGGTTATTTATAAACACAACTAAGCAGATGTCATCTTAAAAGGAAAATATCTGCATAGGTTATCTGTACTCCTGATGGGCTCCCTGCATTTGATCCCTTTAAAACTACTGCGCGATGTTCCAACTGCAGAAACAATTAATATTTCAAAAGTCATTATTATTCCTTAAAATTGTCCAAATTCCCAAGTCTGCATTAACGCCTGCCAAACACATCACAGAAAAAAGCTGAATGCACACCCAAAACCTTTCTGCTTTTTCCCCAAGTAGCTTGGATGCCAGTACCGCTATGAAATAACTGTGAGCTGTAAAACCGTACTAAGTATTGGCATCCGAATTAGCAAACTAAGCATCCTCCTATCCAATAGCTGTTCAAGAAAAATCCCAGAGCAAGCTTTTCCAAAACCACAATTGCAGCCATCCACAATTTTTTCCCTGTTAAGACTCATCTCTATGGTACCTGGAAACCTGGCCCATGTAGATAAAGCGATTATGGCCGTACATGGAAAGACCACGGAGAAAGAACCACCTTCCACCGTTCCTACTTCCAAAGCTCAGGAAGGCCCAGAAATCACACCCATCCAGCGAGCAGACTCCAGCACCAAAACTGAGCACTAACATAGAAGAACCTTCTACGGTTCCAAACCAACAAACCAAAATTATTTACTGTTGTCTACTTTTTTTTTTTTCCCTTGAAGTTTTGGACTATATAAACGGCAGAACCATCTCAGTTATAGCTGGGAGGTAAAGCAGGGCATCTCTAAATGCTTCTACACAGACCGAAGTTGGAGGTTTCTTGTACACACTTCACTGTTTGGTATTTGGATGTTATCTAAGCAGCTAATGTCAGATTGTTAAAAGGAGCACGCAGAATTCAGTTTAGGGAGACACAATCTGCTTGAAATTCAATTCTTTTGAGCGCTATAAATAGGTGGTTCAGGAAAGTTAAGAGACGGGTTATATCAGGAGAGCTGCTAAACCAGAGCACGGAATGTAACAAAAATATTCTCCACATCAATCGCGCTCCTTTACTTCAAAGAATTCAATATACTTCAGTGTTCCTTTCTCCAAGATGAAAATTGTCATTTAGGTTGTCTGGTCCCACTCCACTTAAATGATCCTTTAATTTCCTTTCTTATTTCTAAGCCCTCAGGTGCCTAGCGCAACGCGAGCTGCCCTCGGTCGCATGGAAAGTTCACAGCTCCTCGCCTGATCTCCTGAGCCCCTCTCCAAGCAGCGCTCTCGGCAGCGTTTCCTGTCTCGCTCTGCCTTGCGTGCTGCGCTCCTTGGCTGAAGCCGCTGCCAGACTAACTCCCCTCCGCGGAACGCCGGAGAGAACTCGGCGCGGCCCCTTCCCCCCTCCACCGAGGGCCTGACATCCGGAACTGACTTCGGAAGTCCTATAATGGTTACCAAATTTTGGGGAATTGCCTGAGCTTTTCCGAGCTAAACATATGGTTAGTACAGGCAGCATCCACCGTCACCACTTGACCTTATGGCAGCCTTCGAGTTGCTGATTTTTCTTCCCCCCCCCCCTTGAAAAAACAAGAAAACTTTTACCAGATAACACATGATGTAAATGCAAAATTATGTTGTGAAGTGACTGCAAACATGCCGTTTTCCAGATGTTTGACGAGACAGTAAAGAAACAGCACAAAGAAGGGTCAACAGTTTCCGTCAGAGGCTCTGCTGGGTTCCACATGAAAAAAACCCCAAACCCCAACATTCAGATCTCATAAATTCAGGGGACGCTGTGCAGCTGTCAAGCTATTTAGACTTTGTTGGGTTTTTTTTTTTAGGAATAAAACGCAAGGTTCCTCTGTCATCTGCCAAATTTCACTCCATTGATAGGTGGTTAAAAGACGTAAGATGTTTGACTTAACATTCTATGAATTTCCCCGAACCCTTACCACCTCAAATGAAAGCGACGGCCTGGGAATCGCTGCTCCTGGGAAAAGCTATCCGAGGTGAGCAGGGCCGCATCCGCTGCTTCTAAACACAAATCTTCCCCGAAGTGCATGGAAACAAAACTTTGCAGGAGAAAATGATCAGAAAGAACTGGAAGAAGAGATGAAAGAAAACGGTAGCTGCCAGGCACTTCCCCTTCTCCCCACCACGGCAAGAACGACGGACACTCCTGCCACGAGGAATATCAGCTTTTACCTCTCACCGCCCGATCCCCCTGCGGGTGTGGGAAGGACGGACAGACCGCCCTGCGATCACAAACGCTGCTGTCAGCACAGCCCCAGAAAGCGGCACAGAAGTGGACATCTCTGCACGAATCCATCAGGATCGGCAGGGCTGAAGTTTCATTTCTTTCCAACTCTGCATCCTTGCTCGGGACCCAAACCCGTCCTTCTGGACGAGACCATCGGGAACCGCGATAAGACTGTTCTTGCTACGCTTTTCTTTGGTCCCCTTTTCCACTCCAGCAATTTTTACTGCGTACACTACTTATGATGGGCTGGGTGGTACTTTTTAAAGAAATTGTATGAATTAATCTTGAATTTCTGCATGTTTCTACATAGGAAAACACCAACCATAATTTAAAGACAGCTCTGCCAAAATGGAAACTATGGTTTCAGACCCGCTCATTTGTTAGTGTGTGATCTGCTCAACGTGAGATGACTTCAAATGCCTTTTAAAGACACGTGGCTTAGTCCTACCCTGTGATGTTGACAAGGCTGCCTGCAGCTTCCTCACTCAGCTAAGGGGAGTACGGTCAGCCTCTGGCACCGAAACCAGCACAGGCAGGGGTCACTGTAGCCTGTATCCGTGAGGTTCTGGACACAAGAAAAGACACCCCGTGAAGATGTTCTACACGAGGATACCGTCTGGCGTGCTTATAGTGAATTATGGTATGTCTTGATGTGAAAATGACACCACTAAAAACATTTGAACTCCAGACAGAGCGTGCATCTGTGGAGCTCCTCTAAAACTGCTTACTCTGCCCCAGCCGCACCAAACCATTCCCCCGCAGACAAGCCCCAAGCCTAGAGTGACTTCATTCACTCTATTCAGCAGCAAGGAACAGCCAGCAGTTGGCAGCAGGGTCCCTCCGCCTCAGACGCATGCCTCGGGGAAATCTCCCCCGGCTGGCAGAAAACCACATCTCACAGTATGTTAAGAACATTTTTGTTCTCCTCCTCTGCAGTAATCGGGATAAAAAGTTACTGTGCTCCGCCTGCCCCGCTGTCAGAGCCGGATGCTCTTCTTCCAGGAAAGCCCGACAGAAAAGATGAGCTGGATTTCCCTGTGTTACGGACTCAATAAAATCCCTGGCTTGTCTTTTTCTGTGTTATTACAGCATTAAAATATTGCATGTAGTGAAATATATACTTAATTTTATTTACAGTGAAGGAAATAATTCATTTGGTTGTGAAAGAGTTAACAAGGAAGAAAATCACACACAGTGCGTGTTAAAGGTTAGAGGAATAATCAGTCATTTGAAAAACACTACATAAACATTTTTCCGGATGCAATTTTCCGTCCAAGGATACATTTCCCAGTAGAAATCAGCAGCTAAAAAGGAAATCATTTAGTCTCCATAAGTGCCAAATTGTATCCTGATTTTTCCTGGTCTGGCTCGACTTTCAAAACCAGTGGTTCAACTTCTGCAATCTTTCACCCAATGACTATATAAACACATCCTTATAAGACAGACATAATCCTTGGGTGGGCCAATTTATGTTGGATTATGAAAATACTTAAAGTACAGAATCGCATAATGACTGTTGTCCTTTGGTTTTCACTAAACGGAAAAAAACCCCGCTAATACAGACAGTCTACGCTGCTGCTAAAGCCAATCTGTGACATCCCGCTTTTGCAACTGTGTCAACATCTTTTGAAAGTCATTAGGTACCACCAAGTTTATTTTTTAGTTATCACAAGCTCTATTTTAATAACACCTAATGTGACACATCTCTATTTTCAGCTTTCACATGCAGGGGAAAAAAAAAAAGCCTCTGGCAAATTGTCTGCGTATCACCGTGGTGCGTTGCTGCACCGCGCGAGCGCACGCTGTGCCGCGCGATTGGAGTGAATGAAGTTGTTGCACACACCAGCCAGAAAAACAATTCTCACTCTCAAAAATACTTTGGCTACTCTCTGCTTGGTTAAAGGTTACATAAATAGTAGCTTTAAGAAGGATAAAACAATCTCCATACAAAGCAAACAAATTCATTTGTAATTTATGGCTGTCCGATACACATATACACATACCCATGCATAAATGTATACTTTCAAAAAATTATCTGTTCCTGCACATTTATACACTCAGCAATGTAACTAAGAAACAATGGAAACTTTTCTTCTTCATGGAAAGGTAAATTCTGTTTTTTCGCTTCCTTGCTGAAACTCCAGAGTTTTTACAGGCAGCTACAAAAGTCAGCAGGCTAAAGCCAACAGCATCCCATCTTCAACACTTACCATGTGGTAGAAGAGAACTTTCCTTTTCCTCCAATGTATAAAGTTATGTGAAAGAAGACATTTTTCTAGTCTATAGAGAGTAAAGAATAAATTATAGTGATAAGATCTGGAAAAGTTTGGTTGGAAGTTAAGAGATTTTCACATCTGTGTCTACACATCCATGTCTTGGGAATAATGTATCTCGAGGAGCAGTCACACAAAAATGCGAGATATTGTTCCTCTCTCCAACGCAGCAAAACCATTCATCGCACTTACGTCTACACTTGGACTAGTAGCTTACAACAGTGATCTGAGCTAGCAAACTAAAACATTCCCCCTAATTTAAAATACTACTTAATGTGCATATGCATTAAAAAAATAAGTAAATACTAACATATCCACAACTTGATCCGCCATCACATTATTCCGTCTTTGAGCTTGAAGGAGTTAATTTGTTCATGCTGTTCAAACATAAACTGTGTGATATGCAGTGAATCTGCATGTAACACCAGCAACAAGCCTGATTTATATCCCTAAAAAGTCAACGACCGCCTTTCCCTCAGTTTCTTAGGGCTTTGGATTCACCTCTGCTACTTTTCCAGGCAGATTCTCACACCGTGTTATGACCAACAGTCCAATGTCACATCAACAACATCTGAGAAATTACTCCTCATTTATTTAAATGAAAGTGATGATGGTACAGCCTTTCATAAACCTCATACAGACCTCGTGCAGAACACTTGCATACATCACGCAACAGGAATACAAGAAATTGTACTGTTTGCAATGCTTTCTTGAAGTTTTCCATGTCAGCTCAAGATAAGAGAATGACTGAAAAAAAAAAAGCCATGCAGCCTAAGCCTTGTATGAACATTGCCTCCTTCCACAACACAGCTACGCAGAGAGCAAACACAAGGTACAGTTAACGCACCATTCCGCATTCTGTTCCCATGAAACAAAAAAGAAATAGAATGAAATAATTTAAGCCATTAAGACTCAAACGCTTTGGTTGCCTAGTACAATTTGTGATCTATTTCAATGCAAGACTGCATCATTAACCCCTAATTCACAGTAGTAACTATAATAATAATAATAAAATTCCACAAATGAGTGAAGAGTAACCACACAAAACACACACCGAGGTTCTCCAATCATGAGGACTTCAGAGCCATTTGGTGCAAGTATCTTCGATGTTCGCATTATCCTACTTTTTGACAGGACAGAGCACTCAAACAGGTTCACAGGGCAGAACTGCACCAGACTTCCTAAGAAATCCCTTGTACCTCTTTGAACCATAAAGGATTTTGTTTAAAACCAAGAATTTCAGGTTGACATATTTCACGTTCCTTTCTGATGTAAAACACCCCGCTATGAAAGCTACCATTATTTAGAAGTGAAGAAAGAAAAGGGAATTTGCCTCATTTCTCCCCACTCCTCACTTCGCTATTGTCCCCCGTATCTATTTCCAGGAAGCCATATTCATTAGGGTTAATCTGCCTACTAAATGAATAAACAAAGGATTTCTCTGTCACGGAGAGGCCAGGTGAGCCGATATCATCTTCTAACACAGAAAATCATCCGCACAAATACAGCGCAGGAAATTACCTGCTGCAATCCCACACCTGGGGTCATCTGGCAAGTAGCTTAGAAATGTTGAGTAGATGACTGAAATCAAACCAATTACATTTTCTTTTTTTAAAATGCAGATCTATCAGCAGAAAAAAAAGGCCTTTCTAAAGAGGTGATGCAAGAAAGTCTCAAATGCCTTGGCTTACTACACTTCCTAATATTTCAGAAAATTTCCTCATATGAAAACGTTCTAGGGATTTGTATAGTTCCAGCACACTGCTTACTCACTAGTGGCAGTTACCTACAGCTGTCTCCAGCAGCGCCCACACCGCTGCGCGCTGCGAAACCATCACAGCTCACAAACTGTTGCTGTAAGAATCTCATGAAAGATACAGAAAAAAAGATCTAATGGAGCTGCAGGAAATACCGACATAAGCCCAGCACCTCATACGCTCGTATCAAACCTGCGCACATGACTCCTTGCCCAGACCCAACTCGAAGCGCTGTTAGCTCCCCCATTTCTGGTAGACATCCCGGCAAACGGAGAGCTTCAGATGTGGCCTGCACGTGTTGGGAGCTGACACCGGAGGGGAGAGCTGCTCGTATGGAAGCAAATACCGCCAGGTATTAGCAGTATAAAGAGAGGTTGGGGGTAACTACCAAAAAACCAACAATGAGACAGAAACAAGCATTCAAACGCTTAGACGCAAGCGTACGACGCTTGCACGTGTCACGGCAGAAGAGGAGCCAACACAGGGATTGAGAACTGCAGAAAACGCTGTGGCAAAGGAGGAAGATGTGCTCCGCAGCTGCGATCGGCACCGGTGGAGACGAGGGGTAATTCTGAGCATCCGGGAAACAAGAACTGGAGAGGTCACAGGATTCAGGAAAAGGCAGGAGTCACACCTGGCCAGAAACAACGTAGGCACGAAAACCAAAGCTCACAGCTCGGCAGTGCTGTGGGGGAAGCAAGGCCAGGATGAACGGTGCTCCCAAAGCTACACAGCAAAGGCTCCCTGCCCTCCTCCAAACACGGATTCTTTTTGATGTTCCTCACACAGCGAGCAAGAAGAGATAAATTAAAATTGAGAACCTAGAGCCGTCTTTGATCCTATTGCCTGGAAATATGTCTAAGAATATTTTCTCCAGACGTACTTTTGCTATATATGGAAACCAAATGCTGACTAATCATATAAACCTTCTGGTGCCTAAGCACAGCTGTAATCTGCAGCAGAACGCTGTCACAACGGCAACGGAAAATGTGGAAAACTAAGAAGTTCGCTGTGGTGCGAGAAAGAGGAGAAAATGGTGATCAAAGGCACTGGAGGCCACATTAGACAAGAGGGAGAGTTTCCAGCTCGTTAGCTTTTAAGATACAAGTGACATATTTATGACTTATTCTTCTATCACTGAACTTTAACAGTTCAAGTAATGATTATCCATTTTCCAAGTTTATAGAAAAATGATTCTATAGGAGACCTGCTGACTCAGGACAACGGTAATAGGATGCAAAAACCTGAATTTTGGTTTATTGGCTTGTAGACAGCACCAGTTGGTAGTGAGAGAGACATTTAGAGCTATATCAAGAGGCACCACGCGTCTCTGCTGGGAACAGACGGAGCTGCCAGCCGGGGAAGGGGAGGCGAGAGCTGTAACCTGCCCGCCTGGCCTTGTGTTCCAGGCACGGGGCACGGACAGACGCACAGACACGGCCTCAGCGCTCGCAGTGACTGCCGGGGGACAGCACGGCTCGGCAGCAGCCTGGCCTTCACTGCTCAGGTGCGGCTGGGGACTACGGGTACTCCTTACCCTGTGAAATTACACCATGATAATCTGAAGAAATGAAACCAATTTCCCTTTAAAAGGACAAAGCATATGGAATTTGTACATTCTTCTAGCGATTTCAGTTCACGGGAATGGGATTATATCGATCCCCAAACACCAAGATGGAATCTCTTCGAACTTTTTTTTTTCTTTCCCTTCAAAACTTGTACGCTCAGCTACTAAGACTTTGTGCTGGTGCTTTTATGTCAACAGAAGGTTGTGGAAATACACAAGACCCATTCACTAATGACTAAACACCAGGAGATAACATATAGTATCAATAAATCTATTTTCAAAAGAGACTATCAATAAATCTACTTAAAAATGGATCAACCTCAAAAGAAACCTCTACAGTGCTGCTATTATACCTTTAAACCACTTTTTTCATCAAATCATATTCCTTTAGATACTTTAGTCAATGTGAGTGACCACAGCATTTAGGGAAATTACTCTCCTGCATGTGTGAAACTCCAGTGGCCACCAGTGTGGTTTGGAAGACCCCGTTATCCTGGTTACACCGATCATCTGAGGAACGTCTCACGATGCTACCACTGGCCTGTGACCACCTTACACTCGCCTTCCAGTGGCATTTTAAAGATACCACCTAAGCACCAGATAGTTAATGCAGATCATCGTTGTTTATTGTGAAATAAAGGCAATAGGTAATACAGAGTATCCCAGTCAGCATTTATTACTGGAGTCCATCAGTCATTTACTGAATCCCCAGTCAAGCAATGGGAGAAATACGAACTCCAAGAGCATCAGATCTTGCTTTTCACTTCTCTTGAAGTGTTCATCAGTATGGCATACCTAATTAACGCTTTCAATAGGTGTTAAAAATTCCTACGCTGTAATGCAGTAAATGCATTATGAGCAGGCAAAGGCAAGTGGCTATAGTTTAGAAGCACAAAGGTGAGATAATGGCCTTCCACATCACTGAACCGTCAACTTCACTTAGCATAAAGCACGGCATCTGGAGATTTCAAATCATACAGCCGTTTAAAAATATATAGAATGTTAAATTAAATGACAAACACGGGACGTGTCACCTTTTAGAGGCAGAAATGTAAAACCAAAGCATATGTTCTCCAACTGTATTTGCTTCAGGATCAGCAATATTTTTGTAACCTCATTAGTTTCTTGACTTGATTTTAAACATGGAAGGATGGATATATAAATAAGTTACAGGTCCTCCACGTGATATTCTCAATTATAAATCAATCTTTACTAGTAAAATAAATGAAGAACTCTGGGTTTAACTCTTACAGAGAGTCTGGAAGGTGAAGACAATGAGGAAAAATTTCTGCGAGCTGTTAGGGACGAAAGTTACTCTGTATTTTGAGGTCTGAATCTAAGAAGCACGTGCAAATATCTAACTTTCAAAACTACATTTACAAACACATCCTGTGGCCTCTACGTGTGCTGAACTCGCACTGACAGCCCCAGAAGTCCCACGCAATTAGCAGGCAGCAACGGGCCCGGGCTCAGCTACCCTGACCGAGGGCCAGCTGATGTCTGCAAGCAGTTTATCTGTCTCTGCGTGGCACGGAGCCTAAGCTAACAAACTCTAGCTGGCTCCATCCAGAGCCAGCTCGGGGCTCGGCACCGTGGTCCTGTCACCGCTACGGCGGGAGAGTGCCGCACCGAGACCGCCGGGCAGCTCCGTGGGGAGCCCATGAGAAGGCGATGACCTCCCGCCCGAGCATCGTTTGGGTCCGGCTGCACGGTGCCTCGGCTCTCCCGCTGCCCCAGAGCCCCGCTCCTCGGCCCCTCGCACGGCCACCGTCACCTGCGTCGGGGCTGCCACCCAGCTGACGTATCACCGCGCTTCAGCCACATCGCATCGCTGCTCAGCGCTTCACGGCATGCACAATCTTCCACTGAAGTGTTATTAAAAAGCTATAACTAGGACAATAAAGCTGAATTTTATTTGTCCACTTAGAGCAATGGGGAAGCGGTGCCTGCTGATGACAAAACATCGCAGCTTCAACAACTCAGATTCTTTTTCAGCTACCTGCTGTATAAACAGACCGGTTAAAAGCTGCCAACTTCACATACAGCAGGGTAATGCCGAAAAGTAGTCGTGTCAGGGTATCACAGCAGGCAGAGCCGCTGCCCCTCTATCCTCCCCTCCTCATCCCCCATCAAAAAGAATTTTATATCACGAGGAATATTTGATACTGCCTAACGATCAACAATTACGAGCCTTCCTGAGCCCTAATCCAGAGCACCGTTAAGCACATGGCTGCGCATCCTCCTGAGAACCCGCGTCAGTAAGGATGGACTCTCCTCCTTCACAGGCACTGTACCACCAGCACAAGCCAACCACAGTATAATTTTTTCTTTTGTAAGCCAGATTCCCAAAGTTTCAGTCATGTGTTTCATTGGAGAGAAAGGAAAAGGCATCGGCAAAACTTTGAAATGAAACCATGAAACAGTGAAGCGCTGCCTGCAGTTAGCTTATTGCGCATGAAAGTTTAAACTTTGCTTTCAACTTCAGCTTTCCAAACCCACTGCCACTCACTACAATATGGGTTAAAAATACGAGAAAGCAAAGACGAAATGTAAATGATTTAAATGCATGCATATGTTCTTTTGTAAAATGCATAATGCATCTGCAAGGTTTTTCCTCATATTTTGGACGCAAATCAAGGGGGAAATGGTTCGCTTATGATATAGTGAATTTTTTATCTAACTTCAGTGGTAAAATGCACTTCTGTGTAGATGTTTCACTGTACACTGTTTGTTCCTGTTGGTTTGGGTTTGTTTTGTGGGGTTTTTTTTTAAAGCTGAAATAGGACTACCAAAACCAAGAGACTCGCTAAAGAGCGTTTCTTTTCTTCTCCAAATTCTTTCATGCCAACTTTCTGTTTGTTAAAAAAAATTCACTAGCAACACAAAGAACCTTGTAGATGATCTACAGCCAATTACTACATTTAACATCCAGTCACCAATAAGCTTAGAGAATGTTATGCTTACTTTTAAAACATATTTTAAGGGACAGTTGAACAGTATAACACTGAGTGATCTGCTCAGCATTTGTGCTGTAAACATTACAGGTGAAAGCCTGAAGAAGTACTTTTTCATTTAATGCAAATTCAATTAATGGAAACTGTCCTGGTAGCAAAGAGCTAGCAAGATCCTCACTACAACAGGGGCTTCTATGGCTTTTCTGTACCAAGGCAAAACTACGTACGTGCTATTTGTCCAGAGGCCTCCTTTCCTGCAGGAGGATAGTCAGGCATTTCTGTAGGGTCCCAACATTAAAAGAGGCTACGAATTACAGAGCTTCCAGCTCCTGTTCTGCATTTCTCACATCAACGGCACCGTAACTTGGAGCAAAGGGAAAGTAACGCGAAAGACAGCGACAGAGCCAGTTACCAAAGCTAACGCTTGAACCCAACCAGATCCTCACGAGCAAGCATTTGGCCTCCTTGCCAAAGCCTAGCAAATTCTATGAATTCTCCAGAAACGCAGGTGGGTTGCAGGCAGCCAGGGCCAGCTGCATCTGGGACAACAGCCCAGGCGAGCGAGCGCGCGTAGGTCCCACTCTCTCCGAGCAGATGTGAGCCCAGGGGAAAGCAGCTGTGCTGGACGCCCCTACAGCTATTCCACGCGGCGTGCCCGGCACAAGAGGCACAAATGGTTGCCCGCTGTTGCTGGAGCAAAATCTCAGGCAAGAGCGACTCGGCAAGCCTGGGATTTCAGAAGAGGAGGGCCTGCACCCCACTTGACCCGGGGACGGGGGATTTTTGATAGGACTATTACAATCACAGAGCTTATAAAACATATTTGGAAAGGCTTTCGTGTTGGTTTTGGGATAGCATACGAAGGCCCCAGGAATCCACTCTGAGGCCTTAAATCTGTGGCCAAACTCCAGCAAAAACCATATGTTAGTCATATTACCACCTTTTTCTTTTCGCTGTTCTTGCTCCATTTTCCAGAACCACGCCCTGCGCAGTAAACGAAAGACAGCCTCAGGGCGAGAGAGGCTCGTATACCACTCCTCTTATCTGGAGAAATCCTGTGCTAATGATGTGAATAATCCCAAGTCTGCTTTCTGTCATTTACTGACTGTGACCTGCTTGTTTTCACCTTTACAGGGGGAACAGCACCAGAAGGTTTATGTGGGCGAAGTACTTGGCTCTGCGCGCTCCCTCTCAGACTCTGCGCTCTCTTTGGAAGGAGACGAGCCCCAGGCAGGCTGCTCCCAGCAGCAGCCAAGGCTGCAAGAGATCTCCCGTTTGCAGAGCTCCCGCAGCCGGAGGCACTGCCAGTGAGACCCGGCCGAGGAGGAGGACGGTGACGAACAGGGGCTCCTCTCGCCCCGTGCCCCCCTTCCCGGCTCACCCCACGCGCCGGCTCCTCTCTGCAGCAACCGTTTGCTGGCACCAGCTGCGGCTTTTTGTTTGCTCTCCACCCAGAGACAGAGTACTAACGGGCACCCCATTTAGCGTTGGTTCTAATAAAAAGTGAAAGTTAAAAGCAATGCAAGCGGCAGATAAAGCGCTATTAAAAACTGGCTGGGATCACGCCAGGGATGGAGTCCAAGGCAGGGGGAGGAGCCAAGGCGACTGCAAGCCGATGGGTATTTCACAGTATTGGATAATTAAGAAAAACAAAATATTTTCCATCTGTTTTTTTCCCCCTTACGTCATTGAGGCAATAAAATATATACAAGTAAGTACCAACAGACTATATTTCAACTTAGATATAAATATTTATTTCCAGCAGAGAATATCTTTACTTCAGCAAGGAGAAGACAGGGTGAGGAGGCTGTGATCATAACACCCTCCAAGCATTAAACTCCGCCTCAAAACAGATCAAATGCCTGGCTAACTTCTTCTGCCAAACAGCTCAGTTTTATACGGTGTATACCTAAACTCACACTTCTGCTCACTCACCCATGTCACCCTCTAATGAAAAATAGCTAGAACCTGCTGATTTTGGATTAACAATGTTGAAAATAGGTGCTTATGCTGACATCACATAAAAAAATGCAGAAAACCGTGAGGACTGATGCTCCTGTTGAACGCTATTTCAGTACAGATCCAGATCCAGTCTGTGCAGAGATTTTGTGCAGTCTTTCCACCAGGAGCAGTGGGTCGGACCTGCTGAACTCTGAAATCAGGCATTAAACCTGTGGTGATCTATAAAAGAACAAGTTTTTGTGGCTCTGGAAGTATTAAGAAGTGTCAAATGTTTCACTATTACATAGTAAAGTATCATCCATAAAATAATATATTACCTGTAGCATGAGGAAACACAAGCGAGAAGCAAATTAGCAATTGATATTGGAGGTAACTGCTGGTGTGACGCTGGCAGCCAGCCTGCCCGCGGCAGAGCCGAGAGCTCCACGGCTGGCAGCGAACCCGCAGCTTACCAGCTCCGTCCTCAGCTTCTCCTTCCCTTTTCTGCAGAGTGTTTTAAGTGCAACACTACTATCTCACTACTCAGAAAATAGCAAAAATTACAAACAAGCCACCAAACTTATTTTTAAAAGCTATTTTTGCTATCTAATGAAGAGGTGCGTAAAAAAAATTAAGATTCACTATGAAACCAGGAGACATTACCTCGTAGCTGCTGCACTACTTCAAACTATCCTTGAAAAACCAAACCCTAAAAACTTTCCTGGAAGCTGCTTCGTGCCCAGTTTTACACCTGCAGATTTAATTGCTCTACAGAGGCCATCACAACCTATAGTCTCCATGCAGTTGCTGTGCTCTAGGGACACGGACATCCAGCCTCTTGGGGTATTTGACAGGCAGGAGGAAGCTGGAAGACAAAAGAAGAGTCCGCAGAGCCCTGAGGACCAGGGCTGATGTTCTGGAACAGTTCCTGAAAGCAGGGACAAGTTGGAGGATCGCAAGAGGACCAGAACCAGCAAGCAGTCCTGATGGTTAAACACCTAGCATTGACAGGGACTACAGTCTAAAGTCAACGAGATACACTTGAAACAAAAAATAATGCAGCATATTTAGAGGTTTTTCAAAGCAAACATGGAAAACAGTGAGCAAATATTTAAAGGATAGACTAATTTAGTGAAATCATTAAATAAGAATGTCTCTATTATAAACCGGAAAACTCTTTCTAACTGAAAGCCTTCCCTGAAACAAGAGTAAAATTCATTTGCAGATGGATGTCCAAATACTCTTAACCTGCACATCTAATACCGTTTTAAGAACATTTTGAACATTCTAGTTTAATAGATGAGCTTAGAATACATTACAAACTTATGAAAATATCAAGATTTGTGAAACGATTCCTTTAAGCACTGTATAAACAGCGCAGAAATGTCAATGAACACGCCTCTTCGCAATCCTGTATGGTGTGTTGTTTCCGTGCAATCTATAAAAACACAAGTACAGACACTGAGGTTTCTGGATCTCTTGTAAGTTTAACAGTAGCTAGGAGCTCTTAGATCTCAAGCTATAATAAATATTGTATCCTGCAGGAGCCCATCGGGAATCTCAGCTCCTGTGTTGTTCCACAGAAGATTGTGGTGTCAGATATGATTAGAATCAACACTTTCCACTTATTCAGAGCTTTAAAGCTACCCACACAGACCGTTAGCAACAACTGATAATGAAAGACAACTAAGGGGTAGATACGACAATCTTCTATTCAGAATGAGCTTGCATTAGCTACTGATACACAAGACACCTATTGTGCATTTTGGATTTTTTTCCCTGTAAAGAAACAGAAGGCGTTTCTACGCTCAGACCAGACCGTGCTCTGGCACACTGCTATTTTTCATCTGACAAACCATTATATGAACTGAAGGTGGCTTCCCCAACTGAAAGTTGGTATGCAGCACTTCAGCAGTAAGACACTCTGCTGTCTGCATTAATGGACCGCTGGTACACGCGTCGAGCGGGTTGTGTGACATGAGAACACCTGTCTGAGCAACGAGGGCTGCACCGATGACCATTAACGCGGCCCTGGAGGCCTTGCTGCAGCTCAGCTTCATCTACGAAGCAAAACCCCACTACCTTGTCTTTGGTTATTATGTTGGCTAGGTCACAGTCGTGCTTTCATCCAGCTATGGCATCAGCCATGGAAATTGCTGAGTTTATTGTTTGTCCAAGTCCCCTGTGAACTATCAAAAAATCATATTAGCAAGATGAACAAGGACATCAGCCTTTGGGGCATTTAAGCACCTTGAGTAACTTACGTTGCTTCCAGTCGAATTCAACCTAACACAGCAGTGTCCAGAAATTGTTGATTTTGATTTTCACTTGCATCTGCAAAACTAACTTGCATGTCACACCATTTTTTTTAAGCTGATGAACACTTCTGTGTTAAAGCACAATCATTTTAGAAGAAATGAATTGCTTCAACCACTACGAGCCCCCTCAGCTAAACCAAAGGCACACGGGGATAAGCAGTAACAGTCTCCTCTGTCGCTAGCAGGGTGACAGCTACCCCACATCACTATGTACGCTGTGCGGAGTGAGTTCCCATGTCCAGAACTGACAAACTAACCCACTCACAACCATCACAGGGAGGGAAAAATAAATCAGTATATAATGATTCCGCTGCTTTGCGGTCACTGTTCCCATGCCCTTCCTCTCCAGTATACTTCTCCTGCCTGCAGAAAACACCCACCAGTGTTTCCAGACACTAATGCTACTCCATGTATCCCTGCAGCTGAGACTTTTCCCAAGCCAGGCAATGATCCAGCAGCAAGTGCCCAGTCAGTAGTGTCAGGTCATTTTAATTTCTCTGCACATCTCCATAGTCCATAGGGCATAGCTGTTTCTAGATGTAATCATGTATACTGCATTGGCATCTTGGAGCCTGCTGAAGTCAGTTCTGTCTTAAGGCTCTCTTCAAAAACCATCAGATAACATTTTCTCAAATTAGATGAAATAGATCAAGTTGAAAAAATACTAAGTATGAGAATTTTGTATTATGCAGCTCACGTGCACACAGACCTTTAGCAAGACAGGCAAATAGGATGGAGACAGCACGAGCGCATTCAAGTGTGTGCTACTGCACCAAGAAAACAAAAACGCCGAGTATATCCCACATGCTATCACTATTCTAGGAATAATACATAAAATGCTTCTCAAATAAGTAACGTAATAAGTGTTTTAAATAGATATGATTCTAACAGAATTGGCTCAGAAGTTCTTCCAGGAAAGGACAGTAAGTTAAACTCCTTTAAATCTGAGCTGACAGAATGCAGAAGTACAAACCAAGCAGTGCTGGGTAGTGGCTTTGCTGTTACTAAACAGGTGATGCCCTCCAAGAACAGCTTGTTATGTGACCATTATTAAAACCCCTCAACTGCTGTAAAGAACAGACCAAGGGCCAAATCTCTTCCTTGGCTTCAAAGCTCAGCATTATACTCGAAGGATCCGAGTGCAATCGCTATCTGCAACAACAAACTACCTTTATACCGGCCAGGTAATTACAGGTTCAGGTCAAGGACTCCAGACCATATTGATTACATCTCTCTGCAACAAGGACCCTCCAGTGCTGGCCGGCTCCACTCAAGCGAGGCAGCTCAAGTATCCGTGACGCCAGGACTCCCCGGGCCCGACCAGCGCCCGTAACGGGAAACCAGCCACCGCTCGGGCTGTCAGTTCTTGCCTGGGGCGAGAAGGACAGCCTGGGAATTCATAATGTTGGTGACTTCATCTGCCAGCTGCATTCACACATCTTTACTACCTGAATAACTGATCTCCGCTACTCCAAGGCAGCGCTTTCTGGTGTACAGCATTTGGGAATAAATATTTGATCGCGCATACAACAGAAAAGAGCTCAGATGGTTTAAGGTGTCACAGCAGAAGTGTTTATTAAATTCCAAGTGAGAGCATTGCTGGACAGTAAAAATTTGTCCCATGGTCCCTATCTCACAGGTGTGGTGATGAACAATGAAAGATCCTTCACAGGCAGAGGGGAGGAGGGAAGGGGAGGCAGCCTCCGTCCCCCACCGGACCCACCTCAATTCTCCTGTTCATTAAACCCTCTGCAGGCAACCAGCAATCTGTCCGTGACCAGCCAGTCGCACACAAAAGAAAGGGAAGTACTAAATTACAAGCTAATTTTAAGTGGGCATTGATTGAAGTAACCAGAAGAGAGCTTAGTATTGTCAGAGTTTCATACAACAGTAATAAACAATCTTCATTAAAAAATGATGCATGCATCCCTAAGCAGCACAGCACATGCCAGGTTTCAGATAAGAATGTCAAGGTTCCCCCCGACCTACACACAATTAAAGACAAAAAGAATGCTCATGATCTCTTCCTTCTACGATTTAATTTTACTCATTAAAATCCTTCCCACTCTAACTTTGGTATTTGTGTTAAGCAAGAAAGAAATGAAGATCTCCTCCAAGTAGGAAAGGAAAAGGCTGATGCAAACCAGAGATCAGACAACTTCTTTGTCAACACCTTCCTACCCTGCTGACCATGCAACAAAAGGATTACTTGACTGATGGGTAAGTGTCAGAAACCTCTTTGTATGAGGGAATAAAAAAGGCTTTTCATAAACACACACACAGATGCGCACACTCTATTTTAACTGAGCAGGACTGAATTAACAGCTCTGACCCAGCGTACCTGAGTACCCGAGCCCTTCAACACAGTTGTTACAGTTTAGGGGAAACGCTTGCCCTTACAGACTCGATGCAGCTGTGTGATCCCATTTACTCTGATCAGCAACTGCTGCAAAATCCTTTCTCCAGAGGTTTTCTATTTCTGAAAGTTCAGAGTTGTTGTTCCGTCAGATATCCTAACCTTCCTACCTCGTTTAATTTCTGCATTATTTGGTAATAGTATTATCTCAGGTTTGATTTTCAGGTATGTAACATATGACATGCATCATTCATCCACAGGTTACAGTACAAAAATTCAGAAAGGTGCCTGGAAATACTCAATTACACGCCTAGCCCATGCTTATGCTTTCTGGACTAGTCTCCATCCTTCTGTAGATGGCCACAGCTAGCCAAAAATCATATCTAAAGCTATTCACGTCAAAGACAGGAACAGCATGCAATGTAAAGCTTTCAAGTCATGCCTGTAGAGCTGTCTTCTGAAACAGCCAGCTCATTCTGCAAGAACTGTTGGGGGTTTTTTTGTTGCCCTACAGATTTCTCTCAGGGTTGGTTGCCTTGGTTGTGTAAAGAGTGTGACCTTCAGCATCTCCTTCAGACAGGGCACTTGTACGGTTTCTCTTCCATCTCTGATGCCTAATAAAGCCTTAAATGTACCCTGACTTAGACCAACCCCACCTTTGTTAAACCCAATGCAGCCAGGCAACAGCCTCAGTGCTTCTTTGGAAAGGACGGACAGGCAGAGACACGAGCACACGCGCCTGCTTGCTACACACAGCGTGCATTTACTACAGGTACAGTAGGGGCTCTTTTGCCACGTGATTATTATTAAAGGCTTCCTGCTTTACACAGCTTTAAACTCAGCGTTGTCCCTTTAACATTTCTAACTGCCAATCTGGAATAGCATCTGGAATTACAGTGCATTTAATCCTTGAGGGTATATTCTCTCTACGATGCATATAACTAAAATGTGTGCACCGAGGGACAAATGTCCAGTAGCTTTAGGTAACCACAGTTTCGCAAACTTTTTTTTTTTTTAATTGAATCTTCAAAAAATCAAACCTACAAAACAGAGAAGGATATCTTAGCAGAATTCTAAGTCAAGATAACCATAATGAAATAAACATTTTTTAAATTTATCCAAGTCATCTTTACAGATACTGCCATCCACCTTGAAAATGTTACTGCAAACTTTCATGACTGAATTTCACACATTAGTTCTGTACTTCTTAAATGAAGATTTTTGCAAATGATCTTGTGAGACAATATTGCCATCTGTATACCATAGTTTTACAGACGTGAAAATCATGATAAAAAAATTTACATGACTGTCTTACTAAACGTCACCAACAGGGGAGAAGGAAGGAAGCTATCAAGAACGGTGGAAGAATAATGGAAGATGATAAACAGGTACTTGAAATCTCCCGATAGGAAGAACAAGCGATGGAGTCAGATAAGCCGCGGCGCCGCGCTGGTCGCATCTCCAAGCGACAGGCAGTCCAACAGCCAGATAAGCATCTTCACGCAGCGCCGGACTCGAATGCACGGGTCGGCACTGCAGAATCACTTCCTGGTTCAGCTTCGGCAGTAAAAAAATTTATGGCCTACTTAAAAAAAATCCTTCCAACCTAACAACACACTTCCCACTAAATTTGTTTTCCATAAAGAACCTGAGCCATTCAGGGCATGCCTTGGTAATGGCAGGAAATGAGAATACTTACAGTAGTGGACTATAACGCAAAAAAAGCCATATTGTACACAAACAGTATTTAAAATCAAATCATTAGCGTCAGAGCTGAGCTTGATGTAATTTTCTGTACATCTCAAAGGTGAGAAGCAAAGAAGAGAAGCATAAAATACTCCTCTCCCCTTTGCTGGGCTCTGTTACAAGAATAGCATGAGATCTCAAAAAACAGTGCATGTTTTTTCCTTTACTCTGTAACAGAATTCACACCCCTGTACAATCACACGTAATCTGGCGTATCTACCCTAAAATTGGACGAATAATTTCTGCATGGGAAAGGACGGGGATCAGGCAATATGAAAACTGCAAATCGAGGGTAAAGTCCCTGAATCAAAAATCAATTCAAATCCAAACTGTCTGGCAGTGAAGTTAAACAAAATCCTGCTATCAGCATGTCTCTAACAAAACCCATGTCTTGTTTATAAGAAACTTACGAGGTGTTATAACAAAACTGAGTCACTGCTGTACAGTAAATATATTTTCAGTGTCATAACAATGTATACAATTGACTTTGGCAATTTTAATATGGACACACATGTTAAAGGCATTACCAACAGAGCTGCATCACATTCACATGAGCCATTTCACATTAAGGCCCCATCCACGCGGCAGGAAAGGTTGTTTAGCGTAGAAGAGGTGCAGTCCTGCCTGGTTCATTGCTTCTCTTGTAGACAGAGCAACACAGTTTTAGAATGCGCTATGGTTACATATCAGAATTAATACACATCCCTGCGACAGGTAAGAGAACTGCTCCGTTCATACTCGAGAGGGAAGAAAGCCAACCCTGACAAGGCAGACATCTCTGTCTCAGCTGGCACAGTCACGTTGACAGTGCAGACCAGCTACGCCATCAATCACCGCGGACCGGAAGCGTCAGGCACACAGACACAAGCACTCCTATGATTCAAGCTTCAAACCTTTTAGGGGTAATAGGCATAAATGAACTAGTCCAAAGAATCATAACTGACGCATTTATGTTTTCTTCTGTATCAAACAATTATTTTCAAAATTACTTGGTCATGTACTAAAAGAAATAAAATTGCCTTTAAATAACCAGCATCAGACGTTTGTCTAAGCTCAGCGGGAATTAGTTTAACAATTTTTAAATATTTGAAAATGGAATTTATAATGACAATCCTCAATATCCAAAGTAACTGCAGTTATTATTGAACTCAGTTATAAACACATCTAAGAAATATCCTGTAATACCCAAAGAAATAAATTTGGCAAACAATGCAATATCTTGGACTCAGAACTGATACCCATAGCAAACAGAGCCTGGAAGAGGAGCTTTCATTTTAACTCTCTCTAAAACAACCTTCAGAAACCAGTTTCTGTATGCGTTACAGTCTCTTTTTACAGTTTAACCTCAATCCAATCAGCAGTCTCCAGGGATTTTCAAATCGCTGAAGATTAAAATCCTCTCCGACTTGACTGTTTGACTAATACGGTGTGTTTAATAATTCTACTTGTGAGAGATTTTATTTGACAAAATCCTGCTGTGTGCACCCTTCAGACGCCACACAGCTGCACTAGAACATACAGCTCTGCTGTCCTTGTTTCTTTATACAGACTCTACCCCACCACTGAGAAAAAAAGAAGAAAACTTTATGGTGCATATATTACTATGTTGATATTAACATAACGACTGCAGTATTAAATTTACACACTCTTTTAGAGCAGAGTAGTGAAAATGTGCCTATTACACAAACATTAGATAAACTACCCTGTTGTCTTGACTGTTCCCAGGAATCAATTACATTTATGATTACATTTCAACGAAAGCTATTTTATAAATGAGATGGAACTGCAATATTCTATGCTTTAGGCATTCATTAATAAAAGCATTTCAGCGTTAACATGTGCAAAGGTTCTGCTTTTCAGTTTAGGCAGTTTGTAGCATTCTACAGCTGATGTTAAACAATGTAAATATTGTGTTCATATCTTACCACAATGCTGTGACTTCAGATTTGAGTGGTAACAGGAAAAAAGGTCATCATTCTGATAGCTTTCACTAAGTATTTGTATAAGACAGCACTTACCCTGCTGTGCAGCTAAAATTCATGACATCCTTTCAAGTATATGGCAACGGTTAGTAAACATGTTATCAGACCAAAAAAGACAAGACTGATGAACGCCACAAGTATCAGAGAAAACATGAAATCAATGTGTCTCTACCTGAGGTAGCATCAATCACCGTTGAGACTCCTCTGCGATCAGAAACAGGACGCGATGACCCCGGCATGCTAACAGGTTCTGAGCGAACTGGCTGAATCCTAAAGAATAAGTTATAGTTACCACCTGTGTCAAAACCGTTGCTCACCAGGGCTGTAATTAAATCACAAACCTGAAGCAGCTGAATCAATTAAGCAACTATTTATTTTTAGCTCAGCCAACTGTTGAAAACTTTTGTTTTCCTTTGCTTTGTAGAGCCGAGATCTGGATAATCCATCCAGAGACACAAAGCGAGTATCCCTAAAACTATGTCTCAGACGTGAGCCTCAAAGAAAAAAGCTCACCCTACCCAAACTGCTTCAAAAGCCTCCATCGCCCTCCCGAACAGCAGCAGTTTCTTTGTGAGTTTAGGAGAAAAGACACATTTGTAATTGTCGGTTCCTTTTGTAACATTTGTCTCTGTTCATTTTTTAAAAATTTCGGCTTTCTTTCTGCATATGTATACCTACATACAAATAAATAAAAGTAATAGAAATAACAAAAAATAATGTATTTGACACCTATATCCTTACTTGTGGGAGTCACTACTTGCAAGGAGAAATCACACATTTCAAAATCACGTATTTTCAGTCCAAGGGCAATCTGCCTAGTTTTAATGGGATTAGTCATGTTACCCTTCTCTCTTGCTTTCCTCGTAAGAGTTTCAGACAGACTCCCAAACAACCCAAGTCCACACCACAGAACTTTGGACTTCAGATCACATGCGGAGGCAGAAGCATGGGAACTCGTTAAATCTTGAGAGTTACCGGACAGGACGCAGAAACACATGGTGCAAAAAGCACTTCTACAAAATCCCTAGCTATCAGTAAATATAAACCCACATTTACCTTCGCTCTCCTTCCTTCCCTTGGCCCACCCCCTGCCCCCAGTTCCAAATCAGCCAAACACAGTCAAAACCAGAGGAATTCAATACACGAGTAAGAACTATAAGGAAGGGAAATAAAAAACAGGAAGGGGAAAAACATTACCTAAATTCGCTTACTCTTCCAACACACTGACTGCTTCACAGGCAGCATCTAAATCTATGACATAAAGCTCCCAGCTCACGTCTGAGAAAATGGATTTCTTAAGCAATGCAGAAACTGTGAAAGCAAAGACAATGCTGAGCAAGGCCCCGGACTTTGTACTGTCTTTCACTGTCATCTGCCCAAGAAGGGGCAGCACAAAGCAATCTAAGCTGCTTGGCCTGGATGAATTTTTATTGTTGTCGAGTCACTCGCTCTTCTAAGGCTTTCATCTGGACAAGCTTGATGAAAACTATTACACGTTCTACACAGATGGCCTCATTTAAGCACGAGGCAAGTTATTCACACACCAAATATGAAACAGCTTGGGAACTGATGTTGGTTTTACCTGAGACTGTTGAGATCAAGATCATCTGTGTCAAAGTCCAGCAGCGGCTGCGGGGTGTCGCTCGGACCGTGCGACTGCAGCACTGAAGAACTGGATGAGATAACGGTAGTTTGCCCTGAGGGATGGATTGTTTTGAACTGGAACTGTGGGCCCATCCATAGGCGTCGATGAGGCCCGGTGTGAGTCACTATTTCCACCTGTGGGAAGGGAATATGGGGAAATCCTTAACACAAAACTGCAACTTCATATAACGAATGGTTCCTTCAATAGACTGAAGCCCCAGAATCCTGCTGGTCTCAAGCAAAAGTAGTCTTTTGTGCAATCAGTTCAGAGGAACGCTGAACAAGGGCAAATGCAGAACGTCTTTGCTAGAGAAAGGATGCTCTAGCCAAAGCCAAGAGCTTCTTGCAGAGCCTTGAAAGCCCGTGAACCACCAGCCAGAGGACACCGCACCCCAGCTCTTAAACTGTTCTGCAGACCGACACTCCATCCTGGCTATCACCTCACCTGATCCTGTTCATTCCTCCCCTTGCCATCACGAAACGCGCTATAACCTGAACGCTAAAAGCTACCCTTGAGCTGCAACAAAGGGGAACAGGTCTCTGCGTCCGCACAGAGCAGAGAGAGGAACTGCAGGTCTGCCTCTCCCAGACCACCTCGGTCCTGGCCAAGTCCAGGGATGCACTTTTTAAAAGCAAGCTGCTACAGCTTTGTTACGGCTGCCTTCTAAAAGTTCACACGTTAAACAGCGCTGCTTCACATGTATATGGTGCGAACTGCATTTCAGATCACAGCTCCTGATTACTGCTGGCAGATCGGAGGACACGGCTGGCAGAGACCATCTTGCTGGAAACAGCAAGACCCGTAACAGGGAGCCATGCGCAGTGCGGCGTCAGATGCTGAACGGCCGGGTCACGGTCATCGCCACACAGAGGTAATACATGTACCTATCTGTGCAACACAGGGAGTTCAGAAGGGCAGCTACACACACACACATATCCATTTAACCAGAATTCCAACAATTACAGTAGAAGGGTGTTTGCTTGCAATGAACACCCACATATACATTAAATAATCGGTGTAAGTGGGATATGTATCTGCATGTATGTTTATGTGTCGATATCCACACAGACACAGCAGCTTCCCAACTCCATGCCTGCTTCCGAAAGGCACAGAGAACACAGATGGTGTGTCGAACAAACAATAATTTCAAATATTCAGATTTTCCTCTAGGTATTGGCTCCCAGTGGAGTCTGGATATGAACTTGCAAAAAATAAGTTACTTCAGTAAATGAAGCATCCAAAATATTTTAAAAATGTTCTTTCACGCTGCTAACTATAAACCTGATGAGTATCAATTCTGGCAAACTCTTAAATAAGCCAACTATAGGAATGCAAACAACCGTGAAAATTTAAGATGGTAACATCGCTGGAAATGTATATGATCAGGAAAATTGGGCCCTGTAAATAAACGGGTAAACAAAGCATAAGTCTTCTGTAACACAACTCTAAAAACCAAAAAGAGCCTTTAAAGATCAAAAAAAGAAATATGAAATGAATATATTATGCTCTGGTGATCTGATAATTTTAAGATGACAAAAACAGACTATTAAATTCCTATCAATTTCTGCTAAAACAGTGACTGCCTTCACAGCTAAAATGCAACTTAGTGAGGAAATTCCTGACAATATATTTTTGTATACATATGACAGATGTGTACCAGTAGCCATCCTTAACTCTTTAAGAAGCAATTTTAAACAATGGAGAATGTTTTTCTAAGTTCTCTGCTAACACAAGACGACAAATGCACAGCCTATTTAGCACTACTTCCATCTTCGCATTTATCTTAGCGTAACTCAGACTGACTGTAGACGTTTCTGAGGCAAGTAGCTTTTATGTAGCAGTGTAAATTAGGCCACAGATAAAGTAATCTGTATATTTTAAGCTTGAAACCATCAGTGTCACAGAGCCGAGAGGTAAACAGATGCCTTAGCAATTTTACTGAGGCTACGGCCAGATGTTCCTATTCACTCTCCTGTTGTGTGCAGGACAAACATATTGTATCTACTTCACACTGACAGCACACATTACCCACTGTTCTAATTGAAAAGTTGAAGTGAAGGGCAGTGTTTTTTCACTGCATGCTGTTACTGCTGATAACAACACTTTAATTTTGAAAAACATACTTGCACTTTAGGCTTAATCTGAAGTGGCTTACTCAGAGAACGCTAGCATCTTCATGCTCAAAAGAGCTATCAGCACTCTTCTCACTTAGCAAAAATTAAACATTCCAGAAGCAGGCTCCGAATTAACTGTGTTCTGTGACACCACTTGGGATTCTTTTTCTTCTTACAAATATATTTACTCTTCTAGAGGCATAGATGTGATGAAGTTCAAGCAGTCTTAAGTTCCTTTGACATCTTGTATTTTCCAAGAATTAGTAATAAACCAACTCCCACAATGGAGGTTGTCCTTGCTCTCCTTTTCCTGAGGTTGCCCACTGCACCAGCAAGTCACCAGACCAGTAAAACAAGCTAAGCTATCCAAACAGTACTGGAGCGGACAGGTGGAAAACTACAGGTGAAATCTTGGCCCCAGTGAGCTCAGGGATAAAATTCCTGCTGACTACACGGACTGAGTAGTTTCACTGTCTTTATGCTCTGACAAATGAAGAGACAGCATAAGCAAATAAGATCTATCAATGCGTAGCCACGTCTGAAAACTTAGGCCAGGTAAGGGGATTCACACCAATAGATTCCCCAAGGAGTGCCGCTCCCGGACTGGCACACGTGGAAACCTAACTTCTCATTTCAGGAAAATGCTGTGTATGATTTATTCACTAGTAGGAGAAGCAAATCACATGCATGCATATTTCATATCTATGCCATACATCCCAGCAAGACATTTAATGCATCACTCCCATAACAAACGCTGTTCTGCAACCAAAGGAAACCCACCACATTTGTCAGGATGAATTCCATGCATCAGGCACCCTGTAATTGCTTTGGTAAACCCAGAGCATTTGTAATTTTTATTTATTTATTTAAATCTAACCTTTTATTTCTAACAGGAACTAATTCTCAGAGTATTATTCATGACCTACATTCTTAAACTGAAGTTATGTTTTCAGCCAAATAGTCAAGTATGTGCTGAATTCTGAAAGAGAAGCTTCATTGACTGAAACAAACCAAGCATGGATAAACCTACAAAGATTTAGACTCCTATAAAAACAGCATAAAGCACTACAGTACTTGTATCTAGCTATAACCCAAAGGAATTATCAGTAGGAAATGCAGTAACTGATAACCAGAAAAAGAAGGAAGCAAACCAGTTAATGTACCATTTTTATGTTAAAATGCCATAAGTATAGCACAGGTCACAACTGAAAAGGCATCGGCGTTTTGCCAAGCCAGCTTCCTTCATCCATGTCTGAAAACGACCATGTCAGGAGAAGAAGGCAGAGAGGTAGCTTTCTGTTGGCAACTTCAACTTCCTACTTCTTCCTGAACTTCCCAAGGATGTGACTTGCGCCAGTAACGTGGGGGCTTTGTATGGTTTTTAGGATAGCTTATACAGTCTGTATAAAATGTAAAGACCATGAAATTCACACCATGTTACCCCAGGAGTGAAGTCAGTTTTACCCACAGCAGTACCCAGGGCCCACTGGAAGCTCGCTTTCCATTTTGAGTTTTACCTCCAGTGGCTACGATGACTGTTTCGCTCCCGAACTGCAACGCCCCAGCAAGCATACCTGTGAAAGCCACTCCTCATCCTCCTGCCCGCTGTGGTCAGACGCTAAGCTGTCGTATGACTCGTGTCGAGTGATCGGTCCAGGGCTCCCTGGTGGAACCACTGAAAAAAACCCAGAAAATTGAAAAATCAGATGTACTGTTCAATGCTTTTAAAAAAATCTTTTTCAGTAAGTTACCAGTACAGCAATGTAGATATTTTCCTAAATCTGTGACAATATGTTGGAGCACAGAGAGAGCTCAAATATTGACATCGAAAGTGATGAAAATATTTCTGTCCTTTGACTTGAATGTATACACACAGCCACCACGACAACCCAACTGGCTCTTCTTCTGTTCACCTGAAGTACTCCATGAACATACAGAACAGCCCGATACCGACGACCACCATCTGGCTGGAGGAATTTAACACTGAGAAACGCCATGTCAATGATGTAAACCTTTTCTACAAACGTTTCATAATGTGAACTATGCTGAAGCTGTCCCGAGGCACTGGCACACGTGCTGACTTCAAACACAGAGTACTTCCAAGACTTCAGGAACTGAATTACCACTCTCCTTTTGGCATTCATGTAGTTAATTTAAAGCTGGCTTCACAAACAAACTTGATTTTTAGGATTTGAGTTTTTTGCAATTTAATTGGAAGTGTTGCATCACCTTTTCATTACATCAGTAACAATATATTAATTAAGAATCCATAGCAAAGCAGAGATTGATGTTTAAATTGCTACAAAGACTAAATACTGAGATTATTTCACTGGAATGTAAAATAGCAGGAATTCTGTATTCAAGTGTTGCATTGCATTACAGAAATGCTGTATAATAATTGTGGACAGATATGAAACCCGCTTTTTTCAACTGCAGGTGACGCTGATAACCACGAAGATTATAAGTTCAAGCTGAGGGACAAATTCCTCGGTGGCTATTAAACACAACAGCTCAGGCACAACCTTCAAGCAGCCCATAACCTCCCAACTCCCGGACGCTGGAGCATCTGCTTGCAGTCACCACCAGAGATCCGCGGCTGGGTAAACGTTTGCTTTGACTTCGCATCAGATCTGCCCACAGCGCTGAGCAGCAAACCTTTTCTTGCCAGCACCATGAAAACCCTGCATTACTGTAACTGGCCTAAGTCTCTACTGTTTTCAAAAGACTGGTACAACCAACCAACCCCAATCCACAGAGCAAAACTAAGTTAATTTTGCTCCTCTGTTCGCTACTCTCCTTCGTCTTCACATGGACTCATTGGAACAGAATAAAGCACGTTCTTCAGGTCTGCAGACTGCACGATATCCAAACCCACGTTTCAAACGATTACCAGACACACATACAGCTTTGGGGGAAATCACAATTTAGTGTTCAAATGCTACCACAAAAAAGAGAGGGAATCATAGACTCACTATTGCAAAGATTAATATTTCATGATTCCTGGTTCTCGAGTCGTTTAAATACGTTAGCAAAGCTTACGGTCTAGCTGCTTTACTTTCTATGGCAGCAGCATCACGCTGCTCTAAAACTTCACACTTGAGAACGCTGAAAGAGTTTAGAAAAAGCAAAATGCAAGCAAGCGCTCCAGACAATAAGACAGGCAGCATTTTTCATTTTCTTGTACCTGCTTACTGTCAGGGGCCTGTTGGAGGCCTGGGTTCTATGCCATGAAACCTTACCCACTCTGAGGGAAGGGCAGACACCACAAAAGCAAATTAAAAGAAGCAAACAACAGTATTTTCACTTCAGTAAAACAAGAGAGTTTTATGCTAGAGCATTAAGATACTGGGCAATCCTAAAATTAGAACCAATATTTTTATATTCACATAAGCTAAAAACGACTCCGTTTTTGAAATTGATTTTTAAAAAGTACATTACTACAGAGTTGACCTTTATGTGTCAAGTTTCCACCCACTGCAAATTTTTACAGCTGTGTTGTAAACCCCTAATAATAGGAGTTTATAATGGCAAAGCAGACACAATTGTAACCATAAATACAGAACGGCGCCTCCGTAATATAAACAGCCCAGGGTTTTCATAAATCCATACACTATATGAAATAAAGGGATTTTCATCCTGTTTGTGTAAGTGGGTATCTGCAGCCAACCTCAGCTACGGAGCCATTTCTGACACCTCTGTATCGCAGTGTGTCCTTATTCCGAAACCTGCAATATACTAAATTTGGTTCAGGGCCTAACTTCTTATAATAAAAGAATTATTTAAAGTGCTGTATACATTAGGACACATTCTTACAAAGTGTGGAGTTTTTCCCAGGAGACACGATTCATCTGCCATATTCATTGACAGCAACACAATTTGTGCCTGCCGGTACGTGTACGCACACACCTCAGCAACCACAGACGTTCTTCCAGTACTGTGTGTTCATCAGTTCTCAAGGTAATACAGAAACTACACTCATCTGCTCCATTACAGCCGTGACAGACCTAATTCAATGACTTCTGGACGCGTCTGTCTAGCCCATATCAGACTCCGCTTAAGAAAATACACACACCTTCCTGGGTTACGAACAGCTGACGACTCACAGCACGCATCTGAATATGAAACCATAATGCCCACACCTCTTCCTCACCAGTAAAGTTCCTATTTGAACCCAACATATTTGAAACAAAACCATTCCTCTGACACATTGTGCTGCTGCCCTAATCTTCCCCTGTCTCCTGACTCCCCTACAATAAATCCTGCGGACTGCAGCAGTGCCTGTTTCCGAGGGCACAGCTGATCAACTGCAGGCTTCCCTGCTCTTGAACTCCGCTAACAAACCGTTCATGACTCTAGCAGATGTTTTTGCTTTCAAACCAACGGGAACTTTATGGACTGTTCTGAATTTTTTTTTTGTTCTTCCCATCCCAGGGGCAACTACTAGAGCTGTCAGGATTAGGGCAGCTGCTATGCGGCGACTAGCTGCCAAACGCTAGCCCAGGGAGCAGCATCCCCCTGCTCTGTCACCGCTCTTCTCCCCGGTGTAAAACACAAATAACTTACTGGAGACTCAGGATGGCTTTACAGTGAAAAAGAAACTCAAATTTAAGCAGAGTTTTGGGCTACGCTGCACGCCTTTTCCCGAGGAATCCCAGCTTTGCATAGGTCCCGCAATAACCCACGTCTCCGTGCAGCTTCAGACCGCAGCATTAACTCTTTCTACCAAAAAGTGACGACATGCTGAATTCCACGAAAAAGCTCTGCCGTAGAGTTCACCAGCGGGGCAACAGCGATAAAGCCTTAGCTGAGGTCAAACCTCAGTAATTTATTTTGCTATTTAATAAAATAGCATTTACGTACCACACCTATCACAAAAGCAGGCATTTAGAGAGTCTGGTTTTGATAGCAGGATCCCATAACGACGGTCCCAGCCTCACCACGGGCAGAGCAGGCTCTACTCCCACCGCCTTGGGGGAGCACGCCGTGTTGGGTGAGATATGACCTTAGAAGATGAGTGATCCTTGCTGGAGATTTGCCATCGCTGTACTGCTTATTACAGATATACATATGCTCATTTTTTTCAAGTTAAAAATGGCCTTGAAGTTATAGGAGCAAATATGTACTAAAAATGTAAACCCGATTCCTTCTTCATTTCTGGGTCACGCACCTCTTGCCCTGCTATCAAGTTGCAAGACGAGATTAATTTAATTCCAGAGGGACTTTTCCAGGAATCTGAGCTCGAAAGTAATCTTTTACCTTCCAGCTTAATTCTTTGAAAATCTGAAATCACACTGGAAATTATGCCACCCTCTTACACACCACTGAGGCTACTCTTAGGCTATGACACAGAGTTTTTTCACTTTCCAAAGAATTTCACTGGAATGCAGGATAGCAAATAATAAAATTCAAATTCTTCAAAAGCTTTGCAGCAAGTAGTGTTTTTTCTTGCAGTCCTGTAATTTCTCTTTCATAACAGCACACACATAGACAAGGAGTATGCAAGCCCTAGCTGCACAGAGATATTTTACTGGCAATTGCAGGTGTTTTGTACCTTCCTAAAATAATAAATTCCATGCTTTGTGTCTGAGCTATGCCAATTTTCAACTTATTGCTATTTTTACACCAACATCTAGAACAAACATACCCCAAATATCAGAATGCAACTGAGTTTGTTTACACTAATACTTAGAAATTTGTACAATTACCTATGGAGTGAAAAAGTACAAAGAAAATGAGTGTTTATTAAAAATCTAAGGTGAGAATCAGAACATACAACTTTTGTTTATGCAGTACAACGGGACACGAGTTTCTGAAGTCCACTTACAAATGCTAAAAACCTCCAGAAGCAAGCATTCAAGGTCAAGTCTTAAAAACTGGAGTGCTACTTAGGGGGAAAAAACATCTTTGAGCTGGTCAAAAATAATCGCAGCATCTCTGGTCTCTCTTCTCCTCCAAGTGAAAAGTGACCTGCATCAACTCGAAATCTGGAATACACTCCCGTCCCTCCACCCTGACTAGCTCTACTGAACGATTCCACATTTCACTAAGGAAAAAACAGAATCTCAGGGAAAACTGTTCTTCATCCTTTTTCATGATTTGAACACTGTTACCTCATTTTCTACCCTGAAAATCAAAGGTGCACATGCTTACACATAATCTAAGGCAAATTTTTAAACTTTACAGACTCCCTTCACTGCAGTTACAGGATTAATCTTGCTACCATACTGAAGAAAGATTACTAAATGCTAGGGTCTGAAAAAACCCCACATTACAAACCTAGTCATTTGTGTGATACCTGTTAGTGCCACGAAACTGCACAGAAGTGACCGGCGAGACAAAAGTTTCAACAGAAGCCAAACCAAAGGCTGCAACACGGCGAGCTGATACTCCTCTGGAACGCCAGGGCCTGATTCGCACTGTTCAGTGACCAGGGATGAAAAAACCCTCCATTGTTTTGAAACTTTGCCATGATATTTAGTGACAAATAAAGAAAACAAACAATTTCCGCTAACCTCAAATAATTCGCACAGGCATTCCTGACATGTGAGCAAGACCTAGACAAATACACTTGCTTGACGAATACTGGAATTAACAAACAGTGGTTTTGTTCATAGATGGGCTAATTACAGAATAAATACCTAGGCCTAAGACAAGTCTTTATTCATTCGAAGATTATAAATTGTCATCTTTCAGCAGCATAGAAGTGTTGGAACAAAGAACACTACAGCTCAATTGTAGTGTGTGCACTTATGGTTTTAATTTGTGAACAATAAATCATTAGTTTTACTTAGTTTTGTGTACTTCTTGAACCAAAAGGTTTTAATTTTCTCATTTATATAAATAAGCTTTACACAATTCAACTTAATTGAGAGTTATATATGAAATTCCCAATGTGCTCTTCTCTAAGGGATGCATGTTTGTCCAAATTAAGAGCAAACAAAGGCATCTGCAGGCTCTAAAGACTATTTGTTCTGTGCTGCCTGCCGTACACACGCCTGCAGACATCCAGAGAGCCTTCCTTTATTTCAGTGGCACGCACAAAACTTATAATTTGAAATATGATTCTAAAATCTAGTAGAAACAGAAACTATGTGCTCTTCACTAACTGATTAAGTCTGAAGTCTATCCCGTGTCCACGTGCAGTTGCTGGTGATGTCCACGGCAAACAGGTATGCAGGATAAAAATTACATATGCCTTGGTTTCATACAAATCACACACTAACATCTGATTTTGATGCTGCTTCTGTGGTTTCTAAGTTATATCTGAAATGATCATAGGTGGCTTAGAGATCTAAGGTAATCACATGCTTGTCAGCAAGCTTCAGGAGTACTTCTCTTAAAATCCAGCCCCACAATTTGAATGATTTACTTCATGCTCCTTCTGGAACTACTGGCCCATCAGTTACATCGCGCTACCCATGACAAGTCGAATCTGACAGTTCTGGTTCAGGTCGACGTGCAGCCATTTCAAATTCATCAGGTTGACCTTTTTTCCATCTTAAGAGATGCGATCTCACTTTGTCCGTTGGTTTCGGTCTCCCACAGTCAGACGCGTCGTGTAGTTCAAGTCCAACAACTGCTTAGTGAGTGTTACTGCACGCACGTTCCGACACCTTCTCCCACAGCACACAGCTCTGTGCTGCCGGCTCTACCTCTGCTCAAGTTTGACAATAAAGTGAAGACCAGGTTTTCATTTTAGACAGAACGCTTACAGCCATGTTTAAAATAAACTGGTTGTAGTTTGGTGATCTGCTCTACGTGTTTTTACTTGTGGTTATATGTTACTGTACAAAGCTCTGGATTTAGTGCATTTTTTCAGCTTGTAAACTTCTGCAGGAGCATGCCATGCAAATTAAAATATCCTCTTTTACCCCACACTTCTCCCCACTCATTTTTTTCCCGTTAGGACTTTCTGTATGCATAAACATCATAAAATTAAGCTAAATCCTCCCTGTAAACTAGGAGTTTAGCCAACCTAACAGTAATTTTGCACCACCAATCGACTTATACATTTAGTCATTCATTATTTGTATATTGACCATCATTTATTAGGTGCTTTATAGACCATCCATTCTCCATATCAGCACTTTAATCTTAAAGCAATAGGTAGGTCTGTAATCAGGATATGAATTCTCCTTAGATCTTCCCAGCTTTGATGACTGCTTTACTTGCTCCTTACTTCACACTGGTCTGATAGTCAACAGTCTGGCATTTTTTTTCCCCCCTACAAGGTGCTGATTAGGTGTTCAGGCTTCACCACCGCTCCCGGTGGCATTGCAAGACTGGTATACGTCCCCTGTGCTTAACTCCAGCTTCCTTTTCTACCATTCCCATAGGAAACCAGTCAAGTACAATGATCATTTAAACCTAAGCAGAGCTAGAACCTGATATTACTCACAGTACGGAGTATTTAAGGCTGTTCAACACTCCAAACACTCAGACTGTGAGCAGACTATCGGTTCTGTACCAAAGGATAACACATATATTCTTTACTGAGTTAAAGAATAACCTCAACTGCAAGAACCCATGGCAAAATCCATCTGATGGCCATCTTTAAAGAATTATGGAAGAGGTAACTATTTCTATAATTCATTGACTTCAAAAGTATGTTTGACATTATTGTCGGGAAAATTATGTTAACCATGGATTACTGTTACAATCAAAGTATGTAGTGAGAAGTCAAGAGGCTTAGTAGTAAATTTTCAAAGCGGTGCGTGGGGATTTACCCGTTTGACTCCCATTAACGTCAATAGGAGTCGCGCGGCTAAATCCCTGTACACTGCTTTGAAAACTGACCCCTTCGTGTTGATGGACCCCTCTAAGAAGTTCCAGATGACCATGTAAGAATAGTAAAGAACTGTTTCAGCATGTGCCCTTGTTCATTATTGGTGTTTGTACACATCTGAAAGTATTTTAATTCCTATACGCAGTGCTGTTTCCAGCATTTAGTTTATAAAATATGGATTAAGATGGGCAAGTACTCAGTCATCTGACGAAGCCATGCACATGCCCAGGTGTATATATGCATCAAAAACTTAACATACATTGGCAGCATCCAATGCACCTTACACAGTTAATTTCTGTCCACCTCATCTATATTATTTCACAAACACCAATTATGGCTGAAGAAGTTTGCATGATTGATTCCATTGCTCACATGCAATGATGCAGCACTTTTACGAAATGACATCTGCCCTGTTCCTATTTACCCCAATCCGTCCTACACTCAGCCAGAAATTAAATTTGCTTCCCTTTACCACTTAATCCTGTTTCCTGTAGCGAGCAGGAAGCGCAGGTTACAGTTTTAGGGAAACTCAGTTTTCCCTTAAAATAGACCATGAGCTACAATTTCATTAGAAACATCTTTTCTGGAATGGCAAGGTGATCCACATTAGCTTGCAATCTGTTACGCCTCCAAGTGTAAGAAGCAAACCCAAAAATTCCATTTTCACTGTTTGTGACTACTGCCAGCAAACCTCAAATACATGCAACAATTCTGTAAGAGAAATGCATGCTTGTAATCTGTTTCACTTGAAATTTTTTAACCGTAGCCATAGAATACATACAATAAAACATATATATTTAAGATCTGCTACAGTTTTAAACACAGTAAGAAAATCCAAATACGAAATATTTTTTAAATTGCCAAAATTCTTCTACAACATATTTTACCTGTATCACTTATATTTTCATATATACACACTCTTAGTTTCATGTAATATTTGGAGAGAATACCTGACTCAAGATAAACGTTTAAGAATTAATTCTGTGAAATTCTGAAACTTGTTTTTCTGTATAGAAAAGTCCTCCTCAAAATTTCAAGGAATTATAAATTATTCCCCAAGGATTTGGATTTTTGCAGGACATCTGCACAAGGCCTGTGAAGCTACTGATGCGGAGACCCAGGAAGTTCTTTCAAAAAGCATGTTGCATTCTTCTATTATACGGCAGTAATAAAGTAGAATTTCATGGAAATGATACACTAGCTAGAGGCAATTTCAAGGAGAAACAATCATAAGGGCAAACTGAGAATCTAGAAAATATAAAAAAAAAATTCCCATCTGGATCATAAAGTTAAACATATGTACCCAAGCAAGTACATGAAATCTCAGCTGAGCGCTGGTTGTACACAAAATACCCATATAACAACATCACCCAGCTTCCCACCTTCACGTGTGTCGTGCTCACAACTAACCAAGGGTCAGCAGCCATGCTCTTGCTGAGAACAGGGGGGAAAAGCCTGGCAGAGTCACGGAAACGTCACACGTCTGGTGATGAGGGACTCACTCCACCTCCCCAAAGGCCGGTTTTACACCCGCTCAGCCCATGCGGCAGCCTCCCCGCCTGCCGCCCTGCAGACTGCCCGCAGCTCTGCCGTGCACACCTCCGTCACCCCGACTTTTCACCAAGGGTGAGCACCTCCTGGCAGGTTTAAGCCTGTAACGCTCCAATCGACACAACTTTGCGACGGGCCCGCATCTGTGGTGCACAGGTACATCTGCAAGGCCAGCAGTTTCGGCCACATCCGTGTGATCGGTCCATAAAAATGACGGCAGCTTAAGATGTTAACCCACACACCACCGCCTGTTCCAACCCCTCGCCAGGCTTCACAGCACGGCAGCTCATACAAACTCTAGGAGGCTTCCCCCACTTCAGGGTAAGGTCAGAGAGCGTTGTGTAGATAGCCTTCATCAGCAGATTACGTTAACCTGGTCAACTGTGCTCTGAAGCGCCAGCCGCGCTGCTGCAGAACCAGCAAAGCCCAGCAGAGAGACAGCAACGGGCAGCCGAGGGCACGAACTGCTGCAACGACTCCAAACTGGGGTCTGAGCGCGGCCACGCAGAGATGTGACAGAAACCGAGCAAAAAGGCTTTGAACACCTCGTAACTACACGACAGCGTAATTGTTGCTACAGAACGGGCTCTGGTTTTGATCAGTTTTATTATTTGAAATCGAGCTCCGTTGTGATAGACACTGAACATACACATAGCAAGCCACAGCTCCTGCCCCACAGAACATACTACGCACACACACACTACAGTTATGCGCATCGTGGGGTGCGTACCATAACATATATTCCTCCATATTAGTGAGAGAGAAAGAATACGCTACTAAATATGCACACACAAAAGTGTGCAGGAAGAAGACTAGAGGTAGAAGGCTGAGAAGCGTAGAACACTAACTTTAATTCTCAGTCCCAGTTCAGGAGCCTATTACCAGACCACCATCACGGAGCTGAGGGCTTGCAGACCAGAATGACCAGATCCCTTACCGTGCCTGCTCGGTGTAACTCTCACGGCAGCAGTGTGGCTACGATTATGTGCGTCGCAGCTTGGTTTTCACAGTATCTGTCTTCATAGCACATATTCACACAGTTACTCTCAGTCCTGCTTTCCACTGCACAATATTCACTAGTTCTATGTATGGAATTTTTATTTCCATCACTGGAATGTAAGAAAAGAATATAAAATAGACCACGAAGAACCGCAATGTTGCTTAGAGACAGGAGTCTTGCTCAGGGCGCACAGCTTTCATTAGAGGGAGCAGGAAGTGCAAACGTGATGTCAGAGTTACAGAGATTATCTGTATAAATTGTGTTATCATTTAGCCCAAACAAACAGCGGGCAAAGGCTAACCCCCTCCCTTTGAAGACAATGAATAGTTACTGAGTGACTTCTCATGAAAGCCATTTTCAGTAAAACGCAAGATATGTACAACAGTTGGCCCAGAAATGAAAATCTATTGTAACAGCCAGAAGTCAAAGGCAGCTATAAATACAGACCTTAATCTTTTCAAGAATCCCTTAACGAAGTCTATAAAACTGATTATATCTTCAGGCCTAACTCGAGTGTAAATTCTTACTCAGAAGTAAGTAACAGCCCTGCACGTGTTACTTGGAGACCAGTACAGGAACAAAGAACAAGAATACAGAGTACTGGTTCGAAACCTACCATGGTGGAATATGAATTACATTGCATTTAGAATAAACAATTAATGAGACAGCAGAAGCCTCAGCTACGTGTCCATTTTTCTGAGAGAGAAACAATTTCCAGAAGCGGTCAGAGCGGGATAAAGAAGCACTGCATCATTCCTTTTAACACAACAGAAATGGTCTTTGATTATTTAAAAGCCAATTGCAAAGATCTGTCTTCAAAACCTCCTATTGGAGGTTTAATAGCAAAGAGGTGCAAGTACACTTACCAGCAACACTATAGTAAAGTAGAGACTTTTGTTTTAACAAAATCTATATTTATACGATTACATTTCCTATGGTTGAGGGCAGCTGTAATTAATGGATTTCCCTCCTTCCCCTAATGCAGTCATTTGTCAATTTAAACACAGAATGTCCAATCAATTTTGATGTATTTAGTAAGCAATTTGTCAAAGAGTACTGCATACCAGTTAATATATTAATTCTTGTCATTGCCCTGCTTCTGACAACTGCAGGTTGTCTCCACGAAATTGGTCCTGATGAGCCAAAATCCTTGCCTGGAATGTGAAGGTGCCCTTTCCAGACCCAGAGGACAGAAATCATGTCTCATTTTATTTGATAACTCTTCGGGGCAGTTTTTGGTCTGATCTCAAGTTTTTTTCATTAATATGTTAATTGCCCATGTTGCAGATACCTCAGCTGCAGTCCGTTCCTCCAGCGCAATGACCAAGTGTATTCAAAGAGCAGGGGCAAGGAAGGAAGGCGGCAACAAGTGTGAAAGGAGGACGTAAGAGTTCCTGCTGTTACATTCCATTATGTACCATGCACATGTCTGGTCGAAATCAAACGTGCAAAAATGGAAGGCACAGAAGTCAGACGAAGGAAACGCGAGTTCAGTCAAACAAATAGACGAGACTCTGGGTTGTGGTAGTAGAGAGAACAGTATTTGCTAGAAAAAACCCTGAACACACGCAGCTGATTGTCACAGACGTGAAAAGCACATCTTAATAGCACGCCTCAGAAGTTTGTACTACAAGAAGCATGTTAATTCCTGAGTACTAACTAGCAGGAAGCAAGTAGTATTGAAAGAATAAATAACGATGAATCTTGGCAGCTCTGTGAAGAATGCAAGTCCTTCACACTGCGAGTTCCTGCAGACACAGGAAACCCTCCTACGTCTGCACGCAGTGCCTCACACAACTCTCCTCCCACTGTCCGGTCTGCTCTGACAGTCTACCTATTGCAGGTGATGGTATTTCTGCTATAGGAAAACCACCTAGGAATAATAAAATGCAACCACATTTCCTTCCTCTGTTGTGATTAGATTCAGAAGTTGCTCAGAACACAGGCAAGTAAAGAGGGAATGCTAAAGACACAAATAAGGTAAAATATTGTGGGCGGATGGTTGGACTTGATGATCTGAAAGATCTTTACCAACCTCTGATTCTACAATTATGTACTACACCTGAGAAGGGTAGGAGAGGAACACCTAGCACCTAACACCCAGCACCGAAGACCCGAGGACTGTAACACATCCAGGGCTTTTCAGGATGAACTCTTACAAAACCACAAGTAAGTCTGAACTCTGCTCTGTCAGAAGGCAAGGAGATTCCCGGGACAGGTGAGTTTTACTCTGACCACCAGCAAAAAGCCTGAACGAGAAGCAGGATACCGACGCTTCCCGCAGCCGGCAGGCTGTGGAATTTAACATGCAAGCTCCCTTTCAAGCCAAGAACTTACAGGAAGGTCCAAATCTCTTGCTGCCTGCTTCCTCACCTCTGCATCAGCCACGGCCGTGACAAAGCGCTCAGGTAGATACAAACTGCGGTCTCTGATCCAGGTTTCTGCAGCAGATGTCAGAGATGACCTCAAAGCAATGAAACAGCTGTGCTAATCCACTTACAAATACCCTTGGGAGAAAGGTCTTGGACACTTGCTGTAGAAAATATTTCCTCAAACAATGGTTCCTTGTTACTTCCTTATTAGCTGTGAATATAAGATTCTTTAGAAATTTTAAAAACGGAACTGTGTGTAAATAACTAAATGCAGTATTTTCAGAATACCCTCTTTTTATCAGCAGAACTCACCGGCCTACTTTATACTTTTCGAGACTAAGGAAGATTTTGGTCCTGTGTTTTGGCATCAATCTGCGTATTTATGAAAACCTGCCGAGTGTAGCCCTCTAACCAGGCCGCCAGACGTTTCATTGTTCTGTCTGTCTGCTGACAGAGGTACTCTGTGCTAAAAAGCACACTGAGTATTTTTCAATGACCCAGGGGGCAAAGGTCACTTATTATAAATGGATAATGAGACCTAATGCAATGTTCTGAGTGTGGACAAAGAAAGGGTCTATCCATACCCCCTTGTGACTTGGTCATTCAGGCTTTTATTTCCCCTGCACACTTAATGGAGCCAAACAATTGGCAGAAATGCTATACAGAAACTGAGAGAAACTGCTGTATTCTACCTCTGATAGACAGATACAAATAGTGACCCTGAACCGGCGCCAGAATTCCTCTCACCACTAACGTGGCAGACAGATGTAACATTCACCCTAACCCCCTATTTAGCCATTTGCTGGCAATTAAACTTACTGACGGAAGTGATAGCACATCAGACCCCGGCTGCAGCTAATGTCGACCCATTACATTACTGCAGGTAAGCAGAGCCAGATAACTCCATCTTGGCGTGTATTTAATAGGGGGAAAGCTAACAGGTGTCTTGGACTCTTTTGTGTGAATCCTGGTTTGACTCCCTTTTTTCAGAAACTTCATTGAGTAGCCTCAGATAGAATAAATCCAGAAGACAAATAAAACTTCAAAGAAGATCGTATATACACAAACTTCTCCGTTAATGCCATTTTTACTAGGTTCTCTAGACTCCTTTTTGTCTTTAGAGTTTACTATTCTATTTTTCTTTACTTTCCAGGCTCATCTTCACAAATTCCTGTTATGTGAATTAAAACCTGAATTAAAATTCTTCACTGTAATTCAAAAATACAAATTCATTATTTTGTTGGCATTTAGCTACCACTCATTCTTCTTCCTTTAAAAAGTCTCACATATAAAACCATTTGAAATGCATAGTATTTGGACCCATACTGCAATAACTGCATGTTACATACAGTAATTTCTATATTTATATGCTTAATAACACACAGGGGAGCTAGCTGAAAACAATGTGGATGATAAATACATCTACAACAGAGGATTTGGGGAGTGCGAGGCAGCGGAAGAAATCTGTCCCAAACAGGCAAGCTGCAAGGACTAGCAAACACAGGTAGTGTTTGTGAACTACAGCAAGAGCCCTGACAGCCCTACAGAACAATAAATGCACACAGCAATGCACAGTATCCTTTTATCCTAATGCTTTGTCTCACTACTACCAGGTCAAGAGCGTGTATATCAAAGGAAAAGTGCTGGCAAAGGGTCTTAGCTCCCCCTCCTCGGTGGCTAATCAGGAAACAGATTATCTCTTTCCTTGCAAACAGGTCTAGCTAAACACGACTTACCGAAACACTGCAGATTCTGTGACTGAGAGCTATTGATTACTTCTAGATACTCTTTTCTACCTTTTGAGCTTTCTTCCATTTTCTGCGTGGCATGGATAAAGGAAGATGCTAACCTTGTAGGTTTCCACAGCATTTTGAGCTTGGAGCACATGCAACAGATGGACACGTAGAAGCAACAGATCTAATCCAGCGCCAAGGTTGCTTTTACCAGTCACATCCAGACATACTGCCTTTTGGCCCAGATGTCCACTTTCTGCATTTTAAAATGCCTGTGTCACATAACCTGCTGGGGTTAGCTGCACTGACAACTGTGCAGAGGGTCTAGTTTCCCCATGGGTACCTTTACATATGCCAAGAGTTGTTCCCTTGTGAAACTTTGACTGTTACATCACTTTGATCTTGGCTACATCCTAGGTAAAAAAAGGAGAGACTTGCTATTCACGGTTGATACTCTTCTCTTTTTTGAATTGTAAAAATAAAAAATAACATAAATATTCATTTATATATAAAAGCAATATAAAATACATGTTATATATACAATATACATATATCATATATCTATAGATATATACGTTTCTGAATATGTAATGCCGTGCATATTGGCTCCTTGTGAAAAAAACTATATCCGCTACTCTACCATTACTAATATATTGAAAAACCAACTCAGAAAGTCACATTTGGCTTAAAACACACACACAAGACAAGACAATAAGTTGCCAGCTACTTACAGCCAGCAAGAAGATACTGGTAGTACTGTACAGCATCGGCAGCCAGGAGCAGTGGATGGTTTGCATTAAATGGTGGTTGGAGTTCATTCCACTGAGGAGTTCTGAGGTAAAACACAAGACTATTAATATTTAAGCTAATACAGAGAATGTAAATCAGTGTTTCTGTCATCACATGTAATTATCTATACAAGCTCACAAAATGTTTGTAATTATTTAAATAAGCTTGTTCAAACACTGCAGTACACCACAGGCAGTTGAGCAGCATGACCAAACGCGCAGACTGTGAGGCAAAGACAATACTTGCTTGTTGACTGCAGCATGTATTGCGCAAAAAAATGATGGAGGCTGTTTAGATTAAGTTGGTAAATGCATTTAGGACCATTGCATGTCATGCTGACGTTATAAAAACACGCAACAGAAGCCGGGGAACTTTTTTGTTCTGTTAACCAGCATTGCTTTGATACTGTAAAGTCATTGAGCATTTACAAACTGTTAAAATAAAGCTGTGTAAAGTTATGGACTATTGATCCAATTAGAATTTTCAATTCCATTACAACCTACTCATTTCAACAATAATGGTCTAGAAGTCTGTGTTGTAATTTTAATTAGGGTGGGCCATTCCTAAATAGCTTGGTAAATCAAGTATTGATCAATCTAGTCCAGCCATAAGCAGCACTAAGGAATATAGGAGACAAGAAAAATCGATAGAAAAATATTTTAAAACGTCAAAAGCACTGACAACACTTTCTCATCAATTTTTGTTTACTTTCTTCCACATGTCAGGAATAATTTCTTCAACTGTCTTGAGAAATGCTACCTTCAGCTACTTACAGGATAACTTGCCTATCTCTTTGCAATGCTTCATCATGGAAAGCTCACTCGTGTCTCATGGCAGAATTCAGTACTTTAACACTACTAAAATAATTGTTTCTAATCCTTATATAAAAAGCTAAATTACAATCTGATCACTTAAAATTGCTAATTGATAAGGGTCTCTATTGATCCTTTAACATGTTGATGTAGCTCCACGCCTACAGAAGTATCTAAATGGCCAGCTCCCATGCAGACATGTAAGCCCTAACAGAACTATATGAAAAGGTAGGCTTGAATTTGCTACCAAGAGTCCCCTCTCTTTCAATGGAAAACTTTGAGAGTCTTAAACACAAACTTCAACATTAAAACACGGGTGAAAATCATGATGCAGTTCATTCATTCCTTCCAAAAAAAAAAAAAAAAAGCTCACGATCATTTTCTGGACAAAGGGAAGTAGAAGTAAAAGGAGTGAGCTACCTAACCAAAGTCCAGCTGGCTCTTGGGCACGTCATCATTTCCAGTGGTGTGTCATCACTAATCTTCGGCGCAGTGCTGAGTGGACGTGGTTCCAATACGTGCTCCACCAGGCTACCGTAACAGCTGATAATATACAATGACTCCACTACAAACTGTTTCGATTGATCTGTTTGCAAGAAGACAGAAAATGTTATTGGAATCGCACAGCAGAAACAGAAAACACGCTTATTTATTTACAGAAATAGCAGACTACTTCTTCTTTTGTCTCTTACCTTTATATGCTTGCAGTCAAAAATGTGAATTAGGAGTGAAAGGGCTGGAGAGACAAAGAGAAAATTGCACAAAGCACACAATTTTCCCCTTGTTTCAAACAATACAAATATCTTGTATAAGAGAAGGTGGCACAGCGTTTCTCACCAAGGTGTGTTCACGTAATTACCATTGCCAAGCGTATGTCTGTACATCTGCATTAGCAAAGGTGTCTCACCTTTACCTCACAGCTTTTTCAGTACAACTTCATACAGTATCTTTGAACTGTCAAAGCTTGTTTTCTGTCATTATACCACAATAAAAGATCAATGATTTATTTCACGAATTAAAAATTTCTTGTACATTGTTCTATTTACCAAAAGCACCCCAACCTTGTTCCCCCAAATCTCCACTGTCACTGAGTTTAAGGAAATCTACAGACAAGTATCACCTGCTCAGAAGATACCACAAAATGAGAAAATAAAATAGAGAATTAAAATTTAAACACAAGTCCTATTTTTGTAATATACCAACCTTTTTCTCTTTTCAGACCAGGATTGCTTGCAAACCATGACCTTGATGATCCAAAGACTGCAGCGACACAAAACTCTCCTCCCACAGACTTACTGGGTGAAATCTGTGGAGCTGGTTTGGATTTGCTTAAAGAAAGGACAAAATAAAAATGTGACAGTTAATTCTTAAAAATTAAGATGTCCCTTGCCTAACAGTCATTCTAAGACTTCAGTTCAGAAGTGGTGAATATCTGCAGTTCCTATAAGATTTAGCAGGATTTACAGATACTTTCTTGATAACAGCTCCCAAATTCCCCTTGATCAGTCAACTCATTAACTTGAAGAACAGCACTGGCTTATGATGGACAATTGGTTGGACTGTTTAAAAGACTCAATATTGAGTATTTGCATTCAATAGAAAACTTCCAAAGTGAATACAAACATCTATAATTGTCAGTCCTTTGGGAATGAAAATATAGATTCTGGGTCAGTCATTCTAGCTGGTTGACATTTTCTTTCATTTTCAAAAGCACCTTACAAATAATGCTGACACTGACTCAGCACAGTCCTGACGCCACTGAAACCACTGGGATACACGTGACATGGGCAACAGGGTAAGCGGGAACAACATGCGGAGGATACAAGGAAAGGGAAACAGTGCACACACTCACGAGCTACGTGTTAAAACGGATCAGTAATTATATCATGTAAAAAGAGATTAAGATACATTCTCCTCCGAAACACCACAATGTGCATGTAGCTGACACAGTGGTTTATAATTATGTCTAACTGAAACATCATTTAGTGTTGCTCCTTACAGGAATTTGAAGATACGTAACATTATGCTTTGTATAAACTCAAAACTATTTTCAGAGCATTGCCCATTTCCTCAATGCATCAAACAAGGATTTCGCCCTTTCCTTAAGAGAAAAGCTGTTTGAGAAGTTCATGCAGGATCCCTCCTTCTCCACCTTCCCTTTTTCCAGTCTTTTTAACTGGATTATTTTATATTTCTCTCTCTACTGAATTGCACTGCTCCCTCCTATTGTTACCTCTCCCCCCTTTCCTTTTTTCTCCTATTAATTTCTTGTTCCACATTATATCAGCCTGTGACTACACCATCACACTAATTTGGCCGTTTTCAAGTTATGATCTTCAATTCTAAGAAATGTGTGTATACAATAGTGCATATATGTATGTGAGCACAAATTATTGCAGTATTATGATGGAATTAAGCGGCAGAAAAGTATTTTAAATCAGCAGAAAGCAATTCAAACACTACGCATAACTACATTGGCATTTGATTCATACTACCCTTTTTGTGTTAATGACAAATTACTTTTACACAGATGAAGTGGTTCAACAGAATGAACCAATAGGGATATTCAAACAAGAACAGATTATGAATCAACATACTGTGAAAATAACATAAGAAAAGCAAGTTAAACTAAAATTATTCTACAAGCTGGGCTTCTCTAAAACTCCTGCACCTGGCTGCAGAGACTGCATCTCTCCCAAGATGTAGGTCTGGATCCCTTACAGCTCAGTCCTGATCTCAGTGAAATACATGGCAAAACTCGCACTGGTCTCAAACGCTTCCTTTCCTTCCAACAGCTAGCTGTAGCAAGTGACACGTGGAAAACATGGCATATGGTTAATAACACACAGCCTCCACCATTACTGTCATGCAACTCGAGGCATTAAAAAATTGCCTTCGACTTGAACTCACCTAAAGCAGCAAATACTTTTGGTATAGCATCCCAGAAATGAGGTCATTTATGAAAACGGGCGAGCAGACTAACTGCGCTCGTGCTGTGCTTTCAGCCAGGTTGCTGAGAGGGACTCGCAGAAAGTGTAACCAAGCTGCCCAGCACCTTGTGCAGTATTACTCTGCCCGTTCTACAGACGGACTCACTGAAGCACAGAGGGGCTCAGCTACTCGCCGTAAATCACACCCACGGCAAGCCTACAGTCACACATTTCATTTAAAAGGAGAAAAAAAAAAGACCTTTCAAAAGGAATTCCATCACACTGACCAGAGTCAATGGAAAGATTCAGACAAACTCTCATGGTTTTAGATCAGTCCTGAAGCTCTTGTACATGCAGGAGAAGCTAGAACATCCCCAAAGAGCAATTGCTATTTATAGTCAGTAACTCTGCTATTGAACCACCACAAAGCACTTAATATCCAACTGTTAAAAGTACAGCTACAGATTACTGGGTCAGAAATCTGTGTTCCAAAAAGTTCCTGACTATAAATATATTATCTTGCCTGCAGTGGCACTTCATGACCTAAATTAGAATATTTAAATTTATATTAACACACTAGGTAATTATTGGCTGCTCAGAAAAATTCGTAATAGATTTCTTTCACTTTGAAACAGTAATCTGTCACAGAAACCACAATTTTAACCAGTTCTGTAACAAGCTGTGTATTCACAACTATTTTTACCTCTCTTCTTCCAAATATTCATACACTAATATTCCTTCAGAAATGAAAATGTAAATGTATGCACTAATTAGAGTCTTGTTACTTACTGATCTATACTTTAATCAATAAACAATTGTTCATAACACAGATTGTTCAGGACCATGTTACCCATCAGTCAGTACACAGCAAACTACAAGCACAGATATGATCCGGCTGTATTCACTTCCTCTTACAAACTCTTGAAAAGAGAATCTTTCTCTACTATCCTGGCATTCTTATCATTCTGAATTTTTACTCAACACAATCTGAGGTTATTAAAATAATTTAAAATGGGAAAAAAAAAAGGGGAGCAAATGCTACTCTCAGCTACAAACTGGAGCAAATTTCTACGGAGGCATAACTGACTTCAGCCATTTCTTCAGGCCTGTGAGCAGCCGGGAATCTGGTCCTCTAACAAGACATTTCTGCAGGGTTCTCCACATTCTTAGCCCCAAGACCTGTGCTCAACCAAACACAGATATAACCAGCCTTAGAGGACATGGCCTAAGCTACGTGCTCTTTACACCATGTCTTTAAGATGTACATCTTTCAAGGCATGCACGTAAGTGTTGGTTTCAGTGCCAAAACATTTTCCCTTCGAGAATGATGTTTTGTAGACAGAAAGTGCAGACCTTGTAAAACACGATTGCTCATGTGGTTAAACTTAGTCCCGCTAAAAAATAAACAAAAAAATGACTAGTGCATCATATTGGTTTAGAAGTATTGCTGAAAAAACTGCCGAGATGTCAACAAGTCTGTTCTGAAAACTATTGTAACTAAGGAATCTTTCGTTTTACCACCACTTTACTTTATCCCTGAGTTTTCATCAATACATTCCAACTCGAATTTCTTACTTTCAGTAAACCTCAAAAGCCCAGTTATTTTCAGTAACCATAATGCCATTAGAAAAATATATTTTCATGTCATTGTGATATTTTAACAACTATAAATCCTCATTATTATGTAGATGCAAATGCCCTCTCAGCTTTATAAATGATAACAAAACAATAATGTTGAAGGTAGGTGGTGAATGACTTGTTTCTGCTATGAACTCCTGCTCTTTACTTGCTCTTAGCCTGTCAGCACTTCATAAATTATTCCAAGAACTGAAATTAAGGCACATTTGGCCTCACTTTTAAAAACAGTTAATTTAAAGGAATCTTCACAATATCCTAACTTTCAAAAGATGGTACTGTATTTTTCCTGAAAGGGGATGTGATGCAGGAAGAAGCGCAGGCTGTTGGGGAAAGTGAAGCTAATGAGACCAAAACATCCACTTGTCTGATTTGCATTTTCCACACTGAGAAACAACAGCACTATATTTAAGACATAAGGAGGATAAAAAGGCACTGTACTTTTTTCTGTCTGGGTCTACCCAACTGTGTAACTACACCAAGAATTCAATGAGACGCAGCAGTATTTTCATCCCAGTTGTATCTGGGCAGAAGCCTACAGCAGGGGTACAATAGTAATAAACCCCCTTTCAATCACCCCGTTCTTGTTCTGCTATAAATTTAGTAAGAGCTGTGCCTCAGCTGAAGACCATGTTCCTGTGACTGCAGTTACCCACAGCTGACATTTGCCCACCCCAGCTGCAGTCAATGACAAAGTCACCTGCTGAAAGGCAAGTTAATCCCAAACTCCATCTAAATACCACAATATTTGGGGAAATCTGTGGTGCTGATAATAATTAACTTCTCCAACATATTTTTGGAGGATTACATCCATTTTAAATGCAGAAGCACTGGGAGGTAGATACATACGTGTCCAATGAAAAACATACATGAGCATTTTCTACTGAAATGGCACAAAAAGTGATGGGAGCAAACTACAGAAGAAAATTTAGACATCACTTTGTCAGATCTTCAAAAAATGAAGAGATGCAGCAACAGCATGCAAGTTCTTTCCTGCTGACAACGCAACAAGCAAAGATTAAGAGCTACCGAAACAACTCAGTGCTACCAAACGAACCAAACTCTGACATAATCTCTGGAAATCTATTGTGTTAGCTCTTTATAAAAATCATGACTAATCACAATATTTTTACTAGTTTTCATTTTTTATTACTGTATATCTTTCTACTTAAAGTAAAAAAGAATTAATAAGAATCAATACTGTTAAAATATTTTGAAAACTGTAGGCAACTATGAAAACCAGAGGTTACACAATTCGGCAATGGAGTGTTCCTCAAGGAGCTTTATATCTCATGAAATACTGCTGGCTCTTCAATTTGTCTTTAAGTTCATAGTCAAACAAGTGACATGACTTTAAAAAAATAAACTAATTGCATATATATGATGTGAAGGAACTGCTTTACAAACTCAAATATTATCAATCATATAGTAAGAGTCTGCAAAGATTGAGAATCACACTGGTTTTACATTCGCAATGAACAGGCTTCAAATACAGTGGATTCGTAAAAATAAAAGCACTTGACCACAACTCCACGGGTAAACCCACTGAAATGGAAACATATATGATTTTTGAAGGTAAAAGTTTTGTCTAGACTACATAAGCAGCAACAAAAGTATCAGGAGAAAAATAGTGCATGAAATTTGCAATGACACATAAAATTACTGAAAAGGTGTATATGTCTCAAAATACATAAATTTTGATTAATTTATCGTTGTGCCTTAAACAAGAAAACAAAGACATGTTTCCAGTTGACAAATCATGACTAAAGCAAGAAAAGAAACAGTAGGCTCCTTATTTGCCAGGCAGTAAGCTGTCAAATCTCCATGCATTTTGTTTACATAATTTTAGGTCTCATTAAGACCTTAATGGAAACAACATGATTTCTTCCCCCATCCAAAGCATGTTTTTTATCCTAATTTCTCTGTAGACTAGTAAAGATCCTATTTTTGAGCTAGCACTGGCATTAAACAAACCACAAAAGAGTCTTCTGAAAGACAGGCAACAATTTTTGAGTCTACTCCATATATTCCCCTCTTTAATCTCGGCCTTTTAATCTTGCCTCAATCTAAAATCATTTCTGGTTGACGAGCGTCTCTGCTGCTTCGTGCAGGGGGTGGCCGACACATCCATTTGCTAAGACAATCCGCCTTCCAAACTCTTCTTCCAGAGCCATTTCAGTTCTCAGATCACCATCTGAGAAATACCTAGGTGCCTCGTAATCTACGTTCAGAAGCGGCTCGTAGGAAGACTACTCCAGTAAGCAGATATTCCCTGGGAATAAGGCCATGTCACCTCCCTCCCTTCAGTGTCATATTCAGTGCCTTTGCCCTTCTTGGCTGGTAGAGCTCCCAGATCCCCCATCAGCTGCCCTCTCCCGTTCTCTTAAGAGCTCTGTATCCTAACGAAGCTCTCAAGAAGATCTTTCTGCTGCAGACAGTATTTTGACAGAGACATAAGGGGGGGTGATATATGTAGAACAAACTCCTAATAGTAGAAATGAGAGCCACATACAAATATTCTAAGAAATACTGATACACATAGCTAGTAAGTATCCTTAGCTAAACTTCAAAAAATCCCCAAACCCCCAAACCAAAACAACCTCCCTCCCCAGAAAACCCCTCCTAGCTGAAAGTTTCTCACTTTTCCAAGAAAGTTCCAAGATGTTCAAACTTCTTCCATTCTTGTTGCCTAAAACTTCAACCACCTAACCCCCATCTCATGATAAAAAGGTAACTGGAGTTTATGTAGCACCGCACAAATACTGAACCAAGCTCCAACACGGGGAAACTTGTTAAAACCTGTTTTTTAGTTCTGTCTGTATTTTTGCAATATGCTGCAATTTTACATATTAAAACAAACCCTCTTTATTATTTCAAATATCCTGATTTAACAGAACTGTGGTTTATTTTTTTTCTCAAGTGCCTCTTCTTTTTTTCTGCAGTGCCCATTTGATTTGTTTCATGTCTCTTACTGCAGCACTTTACTGTCTGCTCTCTGCTAATCTGGCTTATTTTCGAGAGGTCGTCATCGATGTTTTCTGTCTGTATGCAGCTTAGTGCTACAACAGTACAGGAAGCTATACAGAAAAAAAAAGGCTTGGTTTGGAAAGGTATTGCAATCATTTTTGCCCACTGGGAAATAATTTATTTTTCAAACTTCTCTGCTACTTAAAAATTAAATGCCCTCTCAAAGGTAAAAACAGAAAAAAAAGTGAATGCATTTCTTTGATGATGCTTGATGATGAACACGCATCCATAGTTTAAAAGTGAAATTAGGCAGCGCTTCCACCTATGGATCAGCCATGCAGGTAAACAAATTAAAAAAAGCAATCCTAAATTAAAAAGTCTAAGCACAAAATTATTTTCATTGAGGACAGCAAATGAATTACAGGCATGCTGGGTTTGAACTGGGAACTCACCATGGAGCTTTTATGGAAAAACATCCTGCTCCAAACAGGTAAGGTCTTCATGTAAAGGGGAAAAATGTACAGAAATTAGATGAAAACTCAATTACCAACAAGTACACTGTATCACACGCTATTCAGGTTTATGCAGAAGGTAAACAAAATATTTTTTTATAACCGTTCATGATGCCCTGAAAGAGACGTAGAGCTCTAAGGTAACCGGCATGCTGGCGCTCGCAAGCCAAACCGCCCCCGTGAACAGCCCCGCCGCCCGCGCAACCGCCCGCAGAAGCAGAGCGGACGGGGCGGGCTCTTCGTGCACAGCTGCTGCCACAAACGCACCGCACCGGCTGCAAGCAGGCTTTAACGTTATCGTCCAAGTTAGACACTGTTTAGGTCTCCTTCCTGAAATCTCCTGACAAACCTGAGGCAAAAGCAGTCAAGAGCCTTAAGCACACATTAAAGTCAAGACTAATAGGAAAAGTAAATCAGCATCAAGAGCAACAAATATGCGGGTGCTGTCCATGAAACACCGGAGGTCCGAGCGGGACACTGCTACAAATTTACTGTAAAGAGGCAAGTCTGAGGCAAAAACGATGACAGGTACAAGCAGAACCTTTTAGAGAAAATGGCTCAGCCCTTTTCCTAGGATAGAAACACACCATTAAATTCGAGATCTTTAGCAACTGTATGACACAGCAATCTTATTCCCCCACTTCAAAGCTTGCACGGAATGCAGGAAAGAGAACGCTAACTTCTTTCAAATGTACGTAATGTTAAAAATCACCTGACGTGGAGCCTAACTTTTTTGGCCACTCAACAATCTATTTACACTGTGATTTCATTTTATTTTTTTGTTCAAGTATTTTGCACAGTGTATAGTTTTTACAGTGGTAGCACACCCCATCAATTTTAGTGTGCTTTGAACAGATATCTCCCTTGTTCTCTACACCACCCTTGCAAAAGCCATCGCCACACTGATATTTGCCTAAAATCTGAAAAGGAGGGACAGAAGGTAAGTTTAGAGCCACTCACATGCTCAAGGCTTCTTTGATTCTCATTTGGGATGTAACATCAGCCACCAAGTTGCTGAATAATTGATTCTGTAAATGCCAATGTGTCATTTTTCTCTTTCTACTCTGCCTCGGTGATAAATCCTGGCTAGTTGAAACAAGCGAAATATTTTCAGGCAATGAACTAACAGAAAGGTCTATCATAGAAAGATGCACAAAGCACTCAGCCATACGCCTACACAATTCAAAGGATACCAGCCTGACAAAAAAAGAATTCTGTGAACTACATTTGACACGAGTATAGCATCAGTGAATGAAGACATCCTCTTAAAAAGACATTTAGGTGAAGGTACAAGCCTAAGACATATATTCTTCGACATGCAAAGATGTAAAAATCCATTAAAGAACAGAATATTGCAGAAAAAAAACCCAACAGTTTTTTATTTGTAACATAGGCCAAAAAAAATACTGAAGATCTATTGAACTCTGCGTAACGGACTAGACTTCAACTGTCCGTATTCAAATAAATGTTTGGCTAACACTTTGTGGGAGAGAGCTCATTTGGTGGAGCCAGCTGCCTTTCTAGACATAATGTATCATTTCTGAATAGTGATAAAACCCAATTAAATTGTATCAGCTGTATGAATTGTATGATCTCCTACACAGCCACCACATTCAGTCCCCGAGCTGAAGACCATTCTAACGGCTCAACAGAAGCACGGCCCAGCACTATGGCACTGGTTAAATATTTAATGGAAAACTAAGTCTTCTGCATAACCCATAGCCAATATAATTTAATGCCTAGAACGTATCTAGTGTAAATTTGAAGAGTCATTGGAGAGTGGTCGAATCTGACTGGGAGCTTAGAATTTCCAAATTATGATCCAGGATGTTTTCGCAAGTAATATTTTTTCCTCCCTGCCTCAGTTTCTGTGTGCTAGAAGCAGGCAAATAACGTTTAGCTGAGCTCATTAGAACATTTTAGAAGATAATATAGGCTTTTTTTTTTCCACAACATACTATGTTGACCTGATTATACTTGCAAATTAACAAATTGTCTCTATTTTAAGTACAAACTGACCCAGGTGGATACATGCTTCAATGGAAGATTTTGCTTGTTTGTTTTTAACACAGATACAAAATCTTGTATCATGAAGAAAATACAATTACACTTCAAAAGACTAGAGTCGAGTCTTAATACAAAGCCTTAAGAGTGAGAGAGAAAACTTAGCATTTCATTTTTTATCACAAGACCTAATTTCTTTTAAGATGATCATTTTTTCTGTATGATATTTATATAAGCAATTGTTTTTCACTCTTTCCTTCACATAATATGGATGGTATGCTAACTGAGAGAGAGAGGGAGAGAATGTACAAATTACAGGATAACCCAACCTTGAAAAGACAGCACCAGATGGCTGCACTCGGTGACAGCAACAGAGCAACGCCGAGGCAAAAAACTCACTGAGGTTCCCCGTTCTCATAGCTAGTGAGAAATTCCAAAGGAAAATTATGGAGTGAAGATGATTTATGGTTCAAAATTGCAACAGAATTTTCTTAATTTCTCATCTGATTCTGAGTTTTAGCAAATTGAAAGCTGAAACAGTCTTTCATTTTGTGTTATCATGTTTAATAAAAACTATTTAAGCTTTTAATAAGCTGTGCAATACCCACTTATTCTAACCCTCATCACTGTATGTTGCCATAGCAAGAATACTTTCATAAATAGTGACATCTGAACAATATTTAGTGCAAATAACTGTATTTCATACCAATTATAAATCATTACAGTAGGTGTTTTATTACCAAAATGTATTACAAAAGCTAAAGGTGACACAAAACACGCCTGAGAAATGTGCCAGAAAGAGAATGTTTGCCTTCAGCATGCAGGAAAGCTGACCTATTGCACTGAGCTCTTTAGCTTTACTGTTGAATTTTTTTTCTTTACTTTTTGTTACTTTTTTCCTACTTAGTTGTATCATGACATCACAACTTTGCACTCTTTATTTTTGTTTGCTTCAGTAGCAGAACCTGGGATAAATTAAGCTCTCTGAGTCAAAATAAAACAAACGGGTATCAGTCATTATCAGTCCATATAATCAAAGCAATAAGAAGCACTAAACTGATAAAATTGCACCAGACAATTTACCTACTTTTCCTTTCTTACTGGGGGTGGAATGAGGGATGCGGTGAAGAATGGATAGAGTTTCATGTTTAAAACCACACCACCTAAATCTTTCGGCTCTTTTTTCCTTTTCCTATCAGGTACACTGGATGTCTCTGTTTTGACAAGCCCCAACTAATGCAGGTTACATCCTGGTGTTTCACTAAAGCCATAACGAATCTGAGAATGAAGTATGATACAAATATAACAACCATATCCCTTGAGAAGGTTAAAACAAATGCTGCTGTCAGAGAAGCCAACTTTCACAATAGGTTTTCTTTTGGGGCAATTATTGTGTCTTTTACTTCCCTCCTTCCTACTACAACTCATCTGTGTCCCCACATTCTTACAGCTGGAAACTAACTACAACTCATTCCACAAACACAAGGAACGCTTATAAAGCTATTGCAAAGCACAAAGCTGTCTTCTAACATATTCTGATTCACTGCCTTTTATAGACAGGCATGAGATGGATCATACAGTTCTTCCCCTTTCAAATCTGTAAGCTCTTTGTAAATTAGGAATGAATTAACCCATTCACCAGACTTGAGAAGGAATTCAGCATTACTATTAAAATTTTGAGAGGGAAACTGAGGCACGGATATATAAAGACTTATTAAATCTAGCTCTTTCACTGTCTTACATTCTCCTGATCTTTAAAACATAAGATGCTTCCTTACTCATTAGCGTTAGAGCCCCTTTGGGAGAGCCCGTCTGCTCCTCAGAATGTGCTGACAGTACAAACTACAGGAAAGCGAGTCAACGGGATGACAAAATACAGGGGCAAAAATTAAGTGCTTCATGAAGGTGCGGAAATTACAATGGGAGACTTGAAAAAGCAAGGGAAGAAACAGAGGGCAGGGAACAAGGGAATGATAGTGATGGCAAGAAGGGAGGTAATGCTCTGAGATACTTGGTGCTGAGAACGTAAATTGTCTTCAGAATAAGAGAGCTGAATGACTGATCAGAAAATGTTGCAAACCCCACAAGTTTGCATGAGAAAAAAAAAGCATCTGTGATGAACAGTGCAGTAAGGACACAACTCCAGATTCTGGTCTTTCATTCCCATAGGGCTACAGCGAACACTTTTAAAAAATTTACTGCCATTCCACTTGTCAAGTAAAATGACATGCTTCGCAGCTCTGCTTGAGACACTTGAGCAGTTCTTTCAGTACCTGAAAAATATTTTGCTGTCTTGGATACTAGCAGAACAAAACCCAACCTGACTTTTTGGTTAATAAATCCTGCAAAATTTAATTAAGATTTCTAGTCTTAAAGCAGATTTTCAGATGTTTAAAGCAAATAAACCGAACAAATCCAGAACTGCTAATTCTGGTATTCTTCTAGTCTTGCTTTCTACTGTCAGAAATGTACTGCAACAGATTAAATTTGTAACTCTTTAAAAAAGTCGCAACAACGGAAAAGGAATCTGCTCGGAGGGCCGCTGCACAGCGACTGTAAAATCCAACCGATCGCGAGTTCCTCTCCTTTTCTGATCACTGCACAATCACAAGGTTAAGCAGCTGCTCCCAAAGACAAGCCTTGTTTCCTCCGAGCAGTGCTTAAAGGTGCTGACCATGTAGGTGTAAATACATCTGTCTTCTGCCATTTGCAGTAATACATGCCTCCTACACCCCTCAGCGTGAGGCAGATGGTCCCTGTCCTGTCTAAATATTACACTGTACAGACTTACATTGCTACGTGTTTCCAGAAATATGAGGGCAGATGTTAAATATGTTAAACACACGCTTTGCCCCCTGGAGGTTTAAGTTAAGGCTGCTGCCTCAATTTGGTCATTTTAGGCATGCCAGGCTTCTTGGATCCTAGGCATTCCTCTCCAATCCCTGCTTTATAAATACAGCTTTTCGTGCTAATTTTGTGTACTTTCATCAAATATTTTGGATGCAGAAGAAACGAAGGAAGCTCTCAGCTTAGCGCTGCACATCCACACGGGCTTCGCTGAAAATTATCATCCTCATTCATGAAAACTCTATTTACACAGCAGGGTATTTCCCATGACTGTTGTTCACCCCCCTTGCGTAAGCCTGACTGCATAATTAAAATTGAATTAGTTTTAAAAATTGCACAAAATAACAGGACAAAGACGGTTTGTGAATAGTAAAATTTACTTCGAGAAAACTATTCATATGAACACTCTCTGAATACGTTTACTATATTGAAAAATAAAACATTAAATAAAATAATGTTTATTTATTACATTTGCAATAGTTGCAGAAAAGTTTGCTGGTATCACCACAGCATTAAGAAAACAGCCTTTGTAAAGGCCAGTGCAAGAATCACTGCTGTAAACCAAGTGTTTTTTTTAAAAATCATCATCCTCACCATTGCTCCTATCACCCTACCTTCCCCCCGACAGATCCTCAGCTGGCTTTTTATTTTCTTTCTATGTCTTGTCCCACTTAGTTCTAAGTATCTATTCCACTTCTAGGAGTCTATCAACAGAGACCAGAATTACATTTCTGTCCTTCTCTGCCTGTACTCAAGTCCCCTTTTTGATAGTTTCCCTCTTTCTGTAACCTCCCGCTTCTCTCCATGCCCACCCACCTTTCTCTGACCCTGCCTCCCTCCTGTCCTCGCCCAGCATCACACCCTCCTATGCTTCCAAACTCACCTGAGAGCTAGCGCAATCTTTTTCCCTCGCCTGCGTTTAAATTGCAAGCGGAAAAAAAATGCAAAAATAAGCAACTGAAATGTATGTGTGGAAGAAGTTAAACCACGACATTACCCTCATACTGTTTCTTTATGTTTCATAAGCCCCTTTTAGAATTATCTGTGAAGTTCAGGAACTTCTCTGCAGACAGCCTCTGTGCTTAGGGCAGTTGCGTGTTTGCAGCTCAGCATTTGGCTCGACAAGCCTCATGAAATTCCTGTTTACAGCAGTGAGAGCAGGAATGGATGGTTAGGCAGACACATACAGACACACACACGTGTACGTGTGCACACGTATGTAAGCTTTAGAACCTCACCATGCATACTCAGTGCATTACACACAACAGTAACAGATTTTACAGGATGTCCTGAACACTCAAGCACAGAATATGGGAATTACTCAGGGAGAGAGGGAATACCCGCAAGCTCTCGCCAGAAAAATAATTCCCGGTTCATGAAACACAAGCTAAAATCCACCACACTATTGGGGTTTGAGCAAGAAAGCACTGAAGCGAGCGAGACAGTGCCTGCACCCATTTGCCAAAACGCAGGAAGATGTTATGAACCTGCAGGACTCTCGATTATTTTGTCCAACCACACGCACATCTTTTTTTCTTAAAAATATAAAAAAGCAATCTGTAAATTCATGGATGAATCAGACTTTTAACTAGAAAATATTCAGGGATTTGAACAACTAAAAAGTGTGGGGGGGGCAATATAATAACCACCCACTAGCTTTATGTATTAATTGCAAAAAACAAAGACTTGAAATTTAGCAGGAGAAAAGTATCAACTGTTGAACGGGATCAGTTAACTTCAAATTGTTACAGTTTATGAAGCTCACAAAACCTTCTTAGTTATTATAACAAACGTGTATTTAGCAGAGCTTCTCACAACAAATATTTTGAAGTGCTCTATTATGGCACATTGAGAAGTACCAAAGTGCAGCTGGCTCCGGAATGAAAGTCCACACATTAATTTCATAGTACAGAACAGTCACTTCAGAGGAAAAATAAGGTCAAGAAAACAACAGGATTATGTTTTCTCTTTATACTCAACCTGGCTTACTGTCTTTCCATTTCTGATAGTTAAAAATCATTTCTCCATTAGAAGTTTGGAAATCAAAATAAACAAACATTTTTTTAAAAAAAAGTAAACCCACAACTGCTTCTGATTGAATACAGCTCTGCTTATGTTTCATAGCAGTTCCTTCTGTGAAACTTCTCCTGATGTCAACGTACAGTATTTCCCATATGGCAGACTGCAAGAAAATGACCCACCCAAACAAATACTCCTGAATTTTCAGAGATTTATTTTCAGGTTCTGTTTACTTATCTGATGTTGGTTTTCTTTTCTTGTCTGCTCTTCCCTCCACCCCCCTTCTGCTGCCATTAAATTACATAGACTGAAATTAAAAATAAGGACTGAAACCAAGTATCACGAGTAACACAAATTACTTCCATATTAATTATCAGTAACACGGCTAAGCAAGCTTTGCGCAGCTACACTTACCCTGTGCGCTTGGTGATGGTCCCTAACGTCATTGGCTGCTTGATTTGAGCAAGAGGCAACACCACAGTCAGACTTGGAAGAGGCAGGAGTCGAGGGTTCCCAGGATTATTGTTTGAGAAGTTATTGTAAGTGTCTTGGCTGTTCAATTTACCTTGATGGGATAGAGACGTAATAAAACACATTATTGGCACTTTTGCTTCATTTATCACTTCTAACAACTGCCTGAAACAAGCTATGGCCAAAAAAAAGAAAAAAAAAAGGGGGGAAAAAAAAGAAATAACAAGCTCCTATTGTAAGCAAAAACATATCTAAAAAGTCATCTTCATTTCAGATAAAAAGTAAATGACTATGGAAGCAGCAAATATTTATTTTTATATACGGGGGCAAGGTCCCCTTCCGTGGAAAGGAAATTATTCGTCCTGCTCCTGTTTGCCTGACAGTTTTGTTCACCAAGAAGTTTTCAAGTTCGATTTGAGGAACAAGCTCTGGATGCCAATTCTCTATTAGCACAAAAAAAAAAAAAAAGAGAATATTCTAGAAGGGAACTGTTTTCCTAAAGTACCACATACAGTGTTCGTAATTGAAAGTCCTGAAAAGGTCGCTTTTGTTGTCTCTATGGATAAAGGCACACATAATAGTAATCTGCTGAACCACGGCTGGAGGAAAACAAGTAACTACATAAAACAAAGCCAGGCCAAACTACACATAAAAATCAAGAAAGTATCCAAAAAGTAATAAACTTCATTCAAAAAAGAAGAAGAAAACAAAATGTAGGTACTCAAAAAAAGAAGGTGAAAACATAACCAAAAAAAAAATCCCAACAACCCTAAATTTAGCTCGTTTCAAAGAGGTCTGTGCTGGATATTCGCCCAGTTTAGTTACGCTTTCTTACTTTCTGTATCATTCTGTAGTCACAACCTTTCATTCTTCAGTTAGAAAAGGAAACGAGCTACAAATTTCACGGGCAGTAAAGAAAGAAATGTGGAGAAACCGAAGAAAGAAGTTAAACAAGAAAGGGGCCAGTCTGTTTATAACAGAATCAAAAGTACTTCAAATAGACAAGCAACCATGAATTAAAAGGTTTAGATCATTAACTTGTTTTTCTGTGTTCCTATAATGCTGTGAAACGCTGGCTTTGTTCTTAATCAAAAGGGAGCCATATTGGGAATTAGGTTCCTAAACAACCGCTGCATTCTACACAGATATTATACAAATCCCAGGCCAAATCCACACAATCTGACTGAAGAGCAGCCACCTTTTTTCAAGGAAGAAAAACAGCACAGAAGAGGGTTTCTCACAGGAAGCTGCCTGAAAAGCTTTAATGGTACTTCAGACGGATTGAAAATAGGAAAAGGAAGGCGGAAAAATCTTAATGAATGTCTCATCATCCTAAAGACACTCAATGCTTCCTTTACCCTTCTTTTAATACTACATAACTGTAAGCTTAGGGGTTTTATTTGTTTTTTCGACAAAGTCCATAGACCTCTGCATCTTAGCAAAGCACAATAACAAAAATGATGAAATTACAAAGTGTATTTTGTGTTAAGTATCTGGCCTGAACATTGGTCAATACGTTTTAAGAGAAATTGCAAGGCTTTAATGAATAACAAGCCCATTGAAGTCTCAGAAAGCAGATTTCATTAATAGCAATTTTCCTGCACCAACTTGGAATAAAAAGAAACAGGAAAGGGGAAAAAAAAAAACCCAGCTCTATTTTAAATTACAACTGAGATGCAATTAATTTTTTTAAGATTAGTTTCATAATGCATTCTTGGTTCTTGCAGAAAGGAGTCTGAACAGTTTCCTGCACGTTGTCTATTTAGTTCCTGTTGCATGTAACCAAGGCCTCTCAGAAAGCGCTTCCCTCGCCTGCGTTCACCGTGAGCAACTGCGTGCTACGCAGCAAGCACCGACGGTATCCACAGAGGGGGCTCCAAACCTCTGTAATTTGTTTTCTTTTGCTTGTTAGGAACATAATGATTAACTCTGAACTACTGAACCAAATGACTGTGTTGTAACAGTCCTCTCTCTCTCTCTCAAGGCACATTTAATTACTCAGTGCCCTCTGCTCCCAACATCACGTAGTTTTCCATATGCAAAACCTTCCCTTGATTCAATAGAATATTTGCATGCAGAGAAATGAGGCATTTAAAGACGTCCTCCCCATACTGGGATGAGCTTCTTTATTTTCACACAAGTTGAGGAATCCCAAGGCAGTTAAGGATAGTCAGAAAACTTCAGGATTAAGTCAGCACTTGGGAGTTTTACATGAACTGTAGCAATAGCATCTTACAGAGTTTTAGGCTCACAAGTGAGAAAAGAAAACACAAAGTAAACAAAAAAATTACTGATCTGCACAGAGAGAACTGAAAACATGTAACAGAGATGCTGAATGGGACCGAAATCTAAGATGATTTGCCTTTGAAAAAAAAAAAATGAAAGGTCGAGCATTTAATTTTTAAATCTATAGCTTAATCTGATGTATGCAAATGTCAATAAAAAATTAACTAAACCAAAGCTCATAATGCACTACACTTCACAGCACAAACATGATAAAAAAATTCCACTACGACAAATGGAAAAGCTGTAAATAACTAGCGTACATCCCATCTACTATTGCCTGCCAATTTGTATTTTCTACAGCAACATTTAGTTGCTTAACTGCAAACCAATGTGAACAAAAGTGTTACAAGTCAAAAATTAAAAGCTGGAATGCTACAAAAAGGAGACAAATTATTTCTGACAGTAAAGGGTTTCTTGAAAATCTGACTACATACTCTTAAGATGGTGCGGATGAGTAAGGTGAAAGAAAATTGTGCTTCATAGGAATTCTAAATTTAAAATATTTGCTTTCATGTTCACTGAATTATTTTTAGCTATTTTTATGATGGAAATGTTCTACACTGTTGTATCTTCATTGTATGTTGCCTCAGCCCTATCAGAGAGGTACATGCTTGTCGTCTGAACTGCGCAGGCCTGGGGATCCAGTGAAGGCACTCTGTGACTCGGGCCGTTCCTTTCCCAAGCACTCAGCAAAAGCCGTACTGTGCATTCTGAATTTCACCAGCAGCGTCACACATCACGTTTCATAAGTCATCTCGAACGCCCATGCTGTTACGGTGTGACGCTGTACCCATCCAGGGACTCGACCCAGCCACCTGCCACTCCTCCAGCCCCGCGAAGCAGGGAGCTCCTCCTGCAGCAAACGGGCGCTGGGCGCGCACGGGATCGCCGCAGCGGCCCATGGGAGCACAAAGAAGGCAGTCAGGCATCAACATTATTTCTGCAGCTCCGGCAGTTGTTAATTCACTGTTAAAGGACAAGCCACAAATAAGCCAAAGTTGAAGTCCGCTAAAAATACCAAACATTTTTCTCTCCTATGACAGAATCCCGTACTCAAATTACCTCGCCACATGTGGACAGCACATATTCGCTCTTGCAAGGACATATGTGCATCAATAAAGAATAAAACCCTGGAATTACAGCTTCAAATAAAGTAGCTTCACTTAGCACTGACAATTCAGCTTCATATGCTAGCCTGGCTGTGTGCTGACAGCCACACACAAATCACACCCTACTGGCTATCGAAGGAATACTTTCTACTGCAATTCTTTTAGAGAAAATTAATCGTAAACATCACAATTTCATGGCAAACGTCCCCTCTCCAGCATCAGTCAGAACACCCTCAGCAGAGCGTCCCGAGCAGCGAGGCACCTCCCCTCGGCCATCGCCCAGCGCCTGGGGACCCCGCGCAAGGCAAGTCCTTTCACCCCAGTATTTGTCTTTCCGTGGGCCGCCACGAAAGTGGTTTTAAGGTGACTGTTCAAGAGCTGTGCTCAGAACACACCAAAGCCAGCCGAGGCTCAGGTTTATCTTCCCTGTACGCGTCCTCCCGTTGGCCTGCGCTCCCGCTCCAGCCGGGGCCGCAGCTCTGGACGCACGCGCACTATTTTCACTGAAATATGGCAGGCTCAGGGCCCAAACTCCTGAGCGTGGCTAAACCCACATCACCGAAGCTCCTACCGTTAATCCTAATTCAGCATTTTAGACTTTATTAGAGAAAAATTAAAGTAAAAAAAATTCTTATGTCTCTAAGCTGCTGGTAAATCTCTTCTTGATTTTACTACGGGACTTGCAAGAAGCCGAGGGTGTCGTGGCTCTGCTCGTCCGACAGCAGAAGTTGATTCACAAGCGCAGAATTATCCTGGATAAACGCTGCCCGCTGAGACACGGCAAATCCGATCAGCCAGTTCTGCCTCCATACCTGTTTGCTGGGAGCCTGCCATCCTGCCACCCACCCAAAACCCGAGCCACGCTTTTCCAGAGGTTTTATTTCACAAATACTCAAAGGAAAAATGGATTAAGTTGAGGATAAAAGCAAAGAAAGCAAACAACAATCGGCTTTGCTGTCAGGCAGAGGGAGCGGCGGCCGTGCCGACCCGGCCGGGCGTATTCCCAGGCCAGCCATCGCTAACCGACCCGCTTCCACCGAGGAAAAAAGGGAGGCCTGAAAGTGCCGGACAAAAGAAATCCCAGCAGACAGAGAAAAAACAAATTAAAAGCACCGTTATAAAACACAGATGCTATAAGGAAAATAAACTTCACAAGATTTACCGGTTTTTGACAAAGCTGGACATCTGTGGAAAAGCCATCAGGAGCGGCTCCCGGGCAGGCCCCGCCGCCGCGCCCGGCCACGCCGTCACACACCGCATCAGACCACACAGCTCTGAGCTCTAAAATATACTTTGGGATACGAAAGGAAAGCTACACTTCGTGGAAAACGTGTTAGACTTGCGGGCTTCTACCATGGTATAAAAAGCATTCAATCAACCGAGAGCAATTAATGGAGTAAACTTGTCCTCTTCTGATCAAGCAGAGCCTTGACGAATCCAGGCCGGATTTCAAGCTGGTCGGCGTTTGAACGGAGCACTTCAGGGCACTCCTGTCAGAGCTCGTCTCCGAGGAAAGAGGAGGGAAAACATCCCGATTTGGGCAGCTACCAAGGACATAACTCTACGCCCAAAGGCAGCGGGCAGACCCGCTCCCGCCAGCCCGAGTCGCTCCTCGGTGAGCACAGCCCAGCGCAGCCAGACCTTCCCGGGTCCCGAGGGTGCTCCGCTGACCGAGCCCCGCTGACGGCTCTCGTGACTTCGCCCTTCTCTGCAGCCCACGCACAGCACCGCATCGCTGCCCACCTGCTCCAAACCGCCCTCGAGCACATCGGTACCGCCGATCCCGGCCCCGTGCGCAGGCAACGGCCTCGACCCGTCAGGCGGGAAGGGAACTTGGAAATCCACGACCAACCTCGAAACCAAAACTGCACCCTAACACCTAAGGGATGCAAACGCCTGCTCACCACCAAACTGGACCGAAACCGTTTTACCCATTAAATTTCCCCCGGCAGTTTCAGCTGCGTACAGCGTGTTTCCTCGCCCGAGTGTCGTGGGATCCTCCTCTGCGCAGAGAAATTCCACCCCGTTGGGAGCAAAGCAAACGGGACTTGGCCCAGACAGTGTTTCTGGTAGGAACGTAACGATCGTAAGGATTTCAGTTTCTCTGGGCACTTTAGAAACTAAAATGGTACGGATACAGCTGCATAATAAAATGATCTGATGGTGATTTTTGTTGTTCCTTTTCTTTCATTACCCCAACACAAAAAGTTTAGTAATGCAGCGTTATTAAAATTCAAAACCCACTTCATTAGCTTTTATATCTTACAGTATTTAACGGACTACATTTCAAAGCGGACCACGTCATCTACTGACATTAACACTCCACATAAACATCTTTAATTTGGTAAATAAAACGCAGTAACTCGAGGCTATGCAATCACGTGGAGGCCGAGTCAAACCAAAAGGATCTGGGTTTGGCCATTATTTCTGCTTAGTGTAACACTGAGGATTCCTCAACTAAAGATTCACTAATCATAAATGAAAGGGAAATAAAATCCCTTCTAACTGGCAGAGAGAAAATGGCAGGAAAAACAAAAGTGTCATGGATGCGGTGGTTTATTTTGCTTTGCTTCTTATTCAATACAAAAAGTTTCCCGGATGAGAATGGAAAGCTTCCCAGCTACAGTTCCAAGACTTTCACCCTCGCTTCTGACCTTTTCTCAGACATGTTCCAGGATAATCTGTGATCTACTGCAGTCGGAAGCGGAAACAGCAGCGCCCTGGTGAGAAACGCTGCCCTGGGACCCGAGCAGAGAACGCCGCGGAGCAACGCTGGCTCGCAGGAGCCGTCCGGCAGAGCTTGACAGCCAAAGGCAGGAGCGTCCCGAGAACCACGCTCCATACCGTGAGCGCTAATTACTGCCGAAAGGGGCTTCTTCTTTTATGTCTTGTTTTACTCAGTCAAACACGTCTTATCTTTCACTGTAAAATGTTGCACATTTTCCTAGAAAAAGTCAGGAAACTAATTATTTCAGTTAACAATGGCTTCTGAATGAAAGTTACACTGCAACCTCCTTGAATTGTATCCTACCAAATTTAGACTCATTTCACACCCTAACCTTCAACATTTCCACTACAATTACACCCATTAAAGGAAGAATATTACGTATTAGCTACAGGATGTGTACACACACGATCTAGCTACTTAGAGCAAATTCTTCTCCCAGCTAAACTGGTGCAAGTCCAAAACCCATCACGAGCTTGATTCCATTGAAATGGATGGAAGAAAATAATGCAGCCGGTTGTTTTCATAACATTTACAACCGCTTGCTATTGAACCTTCTGGAACACAGCTGCACTAAATCTCCTGATTATCCTAAGGAAGCAGAACTTTCTCTCTATTTGCATCCAGGCAAGGCATGTGATGGTGACAGGCGAGCTTGTAAGTCTGAACACTCTGCTGAGACGTGCGAGCGCCAGCCCAAGTGTCTCAGCCACTGCCGAGACCGAGTCCTCTGCCCTCTCACCCGAGCTCCTTGAACTTCAGCTCTTCCAACGCTCATCAGCGTCGTCCACTCAAAATCCGAACACGGCCTCATAATATTCCTTTCCTCCTTCTGAAGTTTCTCCTTCTTCTGCTATCTTCAGTCTCAAAAACTTTGTCCCTCAGTTATAAGGCGTCCCGTTGACACTCGAAAATTTCTTCTTGTCCTTGGCAAAGGATAGAAGAGAGAAGGAACCGCTGTGACCCTTTGCTGCCTGTTACCTCCACCTGGCCAAAGGTGGATTTTGAGAGAACAGCTCAAGCCTCAAGCTCAACCTGGGACTTTAACCTGTCATTTACTTCTGCAATTAGTGATGTATGTCTGACCATTTCGCCTACCCTCGTGCATATTTCTTCTTTTCCTGCATGGAAAAGACATTATGTTGATGATCCAGAGGAATCAAAAAGGAGAGGAAGCCCCTTCTGCCAGAACAGCGGCAGTGTCCTGGGCCCCACGGCACCTCTCACCAGCAGCTGTGAGGACATCCATAGTGTTAATGGCCTCGTGTAAAAAGTATCTCCTTGAAAATCTGAAATAAATGTCTGCTTCTTCCCTGGCCATTTCCCCTCCCCATTTTGCAGATACCAGTTTGCTGTGCTAAGGTTCCTCAAAGTGCTGCACAGTAAAGGCATCTTGAAGCATTTCCTTAGAAAACAACCCCTCCACCACCACACATGCAAGTCTGGCACAATAATCATCTTTCAGGACTTATTTAACTAAAAATATTGTTGGTGCAAAGCTCAAGTCCATTTATGGGCAAAACTCTCCTTGAAGTAAGAACAGCCACCAAACTGGGCTGCCAGCTGCTGGCTCCGGGCTCTGCAGAGCTGTAACGCGGGCGGCAGCGGCAGCAGCAGGGTTTGCTCCGGGTCGTGGTTACCAGCAAGAGCAGCCAACCCGGCCGTCCTGCTCACAGCTCGTCTCCAGCAAACGCCAGCCACAGGCAGGGAGATGCTGCCATCCCATTTGTACCAGACCTTGCACCTTTGTCTCTTCACAGATTAACTGACTGCAAGATCAGTTTCTGGTAACTACTATGGGTATAGCTATGGAATATTTTGCAAGCAAACGCGAAGGTGCCCTGCCCATCCTCCCCAGCGCGTGGCCGTAAGCCAGCTCTGGACCAGAAGTGGGGCCTGCAGCTACCAGAGCACTGGACTTGAGTTTGCAAACTCTTCCGAGGAAAGGACTACGGGAGCTCAGACTTAACACTCCACTAATGAGGTTATCGTACAGGCAGCTTCTCGGCACTGTGTAGACGCTCTTGCTCCAGTTTCTTGCACATGGGAATTTGACTAACACTGTCCGCTGGCGAACGATGAAGCACTTGGGGAAACAAGTATGCACTATTACTGCCCCTTGTCATGTCTACCAATCATAATTCATATCAACAGCTTTGAATTCAAAGCCTTCTTCCAGGGATGACTCCGAGATGCTTCAGCATTGCGAACGTTAGAGAATTTGGGTGTCTCAGACTTCTTCCAAATCATACAGAATAAAGTCATCTTTCAAACTTGATTTTTTTGTATTGGGACAACACAGTCAGAAAAACTGGTCAGTCTGTCTTAGAAACTGCAAATGACTGCTCTGGGAATTTCTGGAGGACACCTCTCTACACAGGGTGAGCAGACAGGGAAAGCTTAACAGCAGCAGCCCCTTACCCAAAGGGCTTAGCTTGTTAGAATTTAATATCGATGATAAACTCCATGTTAATACATCTGTGGCTTTTTTTCCCCCCCCAGTTTTTTACCTGTGCCTTATTTTCCCTTGCTCTAGCTGCACAATTAGCACAAATATTTTAGCATCTGAACTCAATCCAGGTTGAACACACAGTATTCATCCCAAGTTATGAGGAAAAGAAAAAGTGCCTTGAGAACCACTGCGTATGAGAACTTGATAATAATACCCATGGATAATTATAATAAATGGCTTGTCTGAAACACCCCTGGAGTAGGAACTGAAGCAAACCATAGCAATCTCTCTCCCTCTTCCACCCGCCACACACCCTCGGCAGCTCTGCTCTTTTACCCATGACCGTTAAGGATGTTTTCTGGCTCTGTGACAGCATCGTGACTCAGGTCATGAGAAGTGTCAAAGATGCATTTCCTTGAGATGGGAAAAAGCAACTGATTTTAACAGCCCACAAAGACTAAGCAAAAAGAATAAGCTCAATCAGCATATTTAAGGGTAAGGAGAAACCTTTTAAAAGCTACAAGTACACTTTATTTCCAATCTCAACGCTTACGTTTCTTCCCATAAAGTGCTTACATTTTTCAGACTACCAAAAACGCACAGTTGATTTAAATGCCTTCCTTAAGAATAACAAACTAAAAAAAGACAACAAGGGCAGCACCCATTTACTGCACAATCAGCCAGCGATCACACACACAGAGGGAACCTGACTCAGACCGCCGGCACGAGGGATCAGCCCCGGACTCCCTCTCCGCAGCAGCTGTGCCCCAAACACCCACTGCCAGGGGAAGCAGGAGGTGTTGGGGCTGGAACTCAGCAGGTCCGTTAGATAAAACGGTTGTTCCCACCGGCTCTTGTCCCATTCCTTTCCCTCGCTGGTTACTGACCCAGAGCTTCACATGCTTTCACCTTCCTTCGTGCCAAACCCTACTTGTCATACAACACCCTCAATACTTCAACCTCCTCCTTTAGCTGATATGGTCTCTTGAAAAACTCTAGATTCTGCTCTGTCACCTTCTGATCAAACCTAATACAGGCTTGTACCAGGTGAGCAAAGCTACTTTTTGTCATTTGGCTGACCGCTGCTCCCTCAAGCCACTTACATTCCTTGACCCACCAACAAGCTTCTGGGCCGCGCTGTCTCCCCTGTACTAGACCTCGCTTCTCCCAGCCTAATCGCAGCCTTTCCCCTCTCGTGCTTCGGACACCATTCAGAAAACCTTCCCTGCACTACTCCTTCAGCGACCAGCTCTTTCCAGCTGGCTTGTTATTTCAAAGCTCAGTCTTAGTGACTGCTTTTATGCTGATCACACTCCTTTCTCCCTCAGACACTGGTCAGCTGTGTACCAGTGTCTCCAGCCCTCCGCACAGGCACACAAAGCATCCGGAGAAGCCATACAGCAGCCGAGCACGCTGCTTCTTCCCCATCCCTAATACCGCAATTTCTCAATTTCCAATGGGCAAGATCTGCAAAACCCCACCAAAAGCGATGCATCATCTGCAGGATGTTTTTATTACTCACGATGTACGAGCAGGAAATACACCAGCCTGTCTTTCATATACCTGGTTACCTGGTGAGATTTGCAGATGGAAAAACATCATTTTACTGGAAAATCAGAGGAACTAATCGAGGGAACAACTGAAGTAACAACAGAACCCCAAAACGTCATTTCATTAAGTCATTTTCAAAGAAACACTTAAAAATCCAGTGACCGCTTCTCCTTGGACTCCCTCAGCACCTGCCTCTGACACATCAACACTTGACCCTACAGAAATTCTCTTCAGTTTGATGTTACCGAGACTGAAATCATCTGTCTTGACAGGAAAACTTCCGTGGGACGCTCACATCTGTGGCAACCCAGCTCCTCTCTGCATTCCACCCTCCTTCCACCTCGCGATACACCCTGGACATCCTGGTCTCCTGTGCCCCACCTATCACTTCCCCTCCGCCTGCCTACCTGCAGCCTCTCCCAGACAGCCCGCTGCCGCAGCGTTCGCTGCACTAAATCACTCAGTCGTGTATTTTTACACTTCATATCTCAAGAACGGCAATTCCCTTCTGATGCCAGTCGTCTTCACTTCTCAATTTATCTGGAAGGCTCACAACTTCTTTTTCAAATCTAAAGGCAAACATCCATTTGCCCCAGTCTCACATCTACACTGTTTACAAAAGCCCACTTCTGAAACACTTTATGTGCAGACACAAACTTCCCCTGTGACAGAATTTATCAGTCTACTCCCCTACTTATCTGAAGGGAATGGATCTTTTCCTTCCACTTCAGAAACTATCCAAAATATACCACCCACTTCTTTCACTCCGCTGATTCTCCATCCATTACAAAAACAAAACAACTAAAAAACCCAGCTAAAAACACAGCTCATTTCCAACCAGTAAGCTCCTGGCCAGTACCCAGCCTGGTGCTTGCGGCCAGCTCTGACACCTCTTCTCCCCTGCCCTGTCACCTGGGGGCTGCCGCGCTGCCGGGGGCTGCTGCGCGCGCGGCCACAGCCGGGAGCCTGCGCCCAGCCCTGGGACCTTTCCAGCAAGAAGTCACGGTCTCTGGAAGTTGTTAGCAGAAAATTCCCACCAGGTAAAGTAATTTTTTTTTTCTTCCCCCCCAATTGCCTTCAGAAGGTAAAGACAAACTCCAGATGGGAGCGTGGACCCGAGCGACTCGCCAGGCGGTTTGGGCTGCCCATCGCCCAGCGAACGTGGAGGGCTTACAGCATCACTTCGGCTGGGAAAGACCTTTAAGGGCATCGAGCCCGAGCCCGAGCCGCTCAGCGACCGCGCTGGAAGTTCCTCCCGGGTTCACAAAGCAGGCCTGCTCCTGCTACCGCTGCTCGGCAAGGGCCTTCGACCCGCCCCACAACACCCGGCGCGCCCGGGGCGGCCGCCGGGAGCCAGCGCTGTGCAACCAGCGACGGACAGCCGCGCGGCGGGCTCTCCCGGGGAAAGCACCGCGCAGAGCAGCGGCACCGGGCCCCGGGCCCCGGGCAGCGGCCCCGGACACCAGGCCCCGG